>Ga0315549_1000366_pt1 | contig 54709 bp, 49 predicted proteins | sample SalMarSW160200MG_FD_203101 | JGI IMG/M metagenome (GOLD analysis project Ga0315549, IMG submission 203101) | Salt marsh sediment microbial communities from the Plum Island Ecosystem LTER, Massachusetts, United States - Salt Marsh Sediment SW1601-200 ...
CAGCCGGGTGACCGATCGGATGTTTGGAAGAGTTACCCGTCTGTTTTTCACTCCCCTGATCCGGGCTTTGGAAAAAATTTTAGGTTATCTGCCCATTTTAGTCTATTTCGACAGCTTTCGCTATCCACTCTCCGGAGAGTTTAGCTTAGATATCGATTTAGCCCGAGTGAATAGAATCCCTTCCGATTGGGGACTGGAGGTGGGACTTTTGGCTGAGGTGCATCGCAACTGCGTGCCCAAAAGGATCTGTCAGGTGGATCTGATGGAAAGCTTCGAACATAAACATCAGGAGCTTTCAGAGAACGATCCTAAAAAGGGACTTTTAAAGATGTGTATAGACATCACCAAGACCATCTTCAGAACGCTTTCCACCGAGGGGGTGATCATCTCCGCCGGGCTTTTGCGCACATTGGAATCCACCTATTTGAGAACCGCTCAGGATTGCATAAAGAGATATGAGGATGACGCCTCCATCAATCAGCTCTATTTTGACAGACATGCTGAGGTTTCAGCGGTGGAGGCGTTCTGCAAGGGGATCAAGATAGCCGCCAAGGAGTTTCTGGATGACCCATTGAGCACCCCTGAGATCCCCAACTGGAACCGGGTCACCTCTGCTATTCCGGATTTCCCGGACAAACTCCGAGAAACAGTTGAGGAGGATAACCGGTAGCGCTCATCCATGAGCAAGTCCGCAGGTCATTTGTTCATTTGAATCCATAGGAACTCAAATGAGATCCATGCTAACAGTGAAGTCCCTTCGACGAGACGCTTTATCCATTTTGCGTTTCTCCATAAAAGCCTGCGATCCACTCTACGCTATTCGAAGATGCATCAAGCTAAGGCAAGAAAAGCTGTGGGTGAATCAATTCCTTTATGAACTAAAACGGATTAATAGAATTTTCATAATCGGCGCAGGCAAGGCTTCTGCCCGAATGGCTTTTGCCATAGAGGAGATTTTGGGAGAGAAAATCTCCTCCGGGATAGTGATAACCAAGAAGGGTTATGGGGTTCCACTCAAAAAGATCGATTTGGTGGAGGGTGGACATTCTCTGCCTGACAGATTTGGATGGCAAGCTACCAGAAGGATTGTAAAGCTTTTGTCCCGAACCAACGGAGATGATTTAATCATCTTCCTCCTCTCTGGTGGTGGTTCCTCCCTTCTGGTCTCACCTGTTCCAGGAATAAGCTTAAAGGATAAAATAAAGCTTACCCAACAGCTTTTGAGATGTGGTGCCAACATCAAAGAGATCAACGCCATTCGCAAACATATCTCTGGGGTCAAAGGAGGGAGGTTAGCTCAACTGGCGCAGCCATCACCGGTTCTCACTCTGATATTATCTGATGTGATCGGGGACAGGCTTGATTCTATTGCTTCCGGACCCACAGCACCTGACAGCACCACCTTTTCTGAGTGTCTGGAGATCATTCAAAAATATGAATTGGAAGATAAGATCCCACCTTCCATATATCTCCGTTTGAAAAAAGGCGTAGAAGGAAAAATCGAAGAGACACCCAAACCGGGTGACCAGATTTTTAAAAGAGTGAGAAATGTGATAATCGGATCGAATCGAATAGCTCTGCAGTCGGCAAAAAAGAAGGCAGAGGATTTGGGTTTTAATGTCTTAATCTTACCCCGACCGGTGAGTGGCGATACCACCCGGGCGGCATTAAGGCATGTCAATTTAGTTAGAAGAATAAAGAAGGAAGGAAAGCCGATAAGTCCGCCGATCTGTGTTATCTCGGGTGGAGAGACTACGGTGAAAGTTAGGGGAAAAGGATTGGGGGGGAGAAATCAGGAATTCACTCTGGTGGGTACCATAGGGATCAGCGGTATGAAAAATTTAGTGTTTCTTTCTGCGGGAACGGATGGGACCGATGGACCCACAGATGCGGCAGGAGCAATATGCGATGGAGAGACCATAAAGAGGGCGCTCAAGTGTGGATTGGATCCAAAAAGATATTTGGATGACAATGATTCCTATCACTTCTTTCAAACTTTAGGCGATTTGATAATTACCGGACCAACCCACACCAACGTGATGGACGTTCATCTGATTCTAATTGAAGAATAAGAACAACGGAAAGTAACGTCACCCCAAAAATTGTACCACAACACTTCTCTAAAATCCCCTCTCCATTTATGTAGAAAGGATTAAGGTATATGGGCAAACCTTCAGGGGCCGTTGAAAATCCGTATGGATGCATACGCATAGGACATGTTGTGGGAAGATGCTCAAGCTTTACTAAACGCTTGACTTTTAGGGGCAATCTGCTATCTTAGGTCAAAATGAGTTGATTTTGAAGGAAGACTCAAGGAGGATTTGATGCAAGTAAATTTTGTTGATTTAAAAGCCCAGTATCAAACCATCAAGCCGGAGGTTGACAAAGCTATTGAGAACGTCATCTTGAATACGGCCTTCATTCTGGGGAAAGCGGTGTCAGAATTCGAGGAGAAATTTGCCAGCTATTGCCAGGTAAAGCACGCCATAGGAATCAATTCCGGCACCTCTGCTCTGATCATGGCAATGAAAGCTCTGGAAATTGGGAAAGGAGACGAGGTAATCACCACGCCTAACACGTTCATAGCCACGGCGGAGGCTATTTCCTATGCTGGAGCAACCCCGGTATTTGTGGATATGGAAGAAAAAAGCTACAATTTAGATCCCATCAAACTGGAAAAGGCTATAATCGGAAAAACAAAAGCTATAATTCCAGTACATCTTTATGGACAGCCGGCAGACTTAGACCCCATACTTCAGTTAGCCGAAAAGAAAGGGATACCGGTCATCGAGGACGCCGCGCAAGCACACGGAGCAGAGTATAAGGGAAAAAGAACAGGAGGACTGGCAACAGTTGGATGTTTCAGCTTCTACCCCGGAAAAAACCTGGGAGCTTATGGAGAGGGAGGGGCGGTTACTACCAACTCAGACGAGATTGCGCAAAAAATAAGGATGTTAAGGGATCACGGCTCGCCCAAGAAATTCTATCATGAGTACATCGGCAACAATTGCCGACTGGAGGGCATTCAGGGTGCGGTCCTCTCGGTCAAGCTGAATCATCTGGACGGGTGGAACAATGCCAGAAGAAAGAATGCCGACCTTTACAGAAAATATCTGGGGGGAACCAACGTGAAGGTGCCGGAGGAGATGCCCTACGCCAAGCATGTTTATCATGTCTTCTGTGTGAGAGTAAAAGAGAGGGAAAAGTTGATTGATTTCCTAAAAGGTAGGGGCATATTCACCAACATCCATTATCCCATACCCATTCATCTTCAGAATGCCTACAGTTTCTTGGGGTATAAAAAGGGAAGCTTTCCAGTAACTGAAGGATGCATGGGTGAGATTCTGTCGTTGCCCATGTTTCCTGAGCTAACTGAGGAACAGATAAAGTATACCACAGATTGTATCAAAGAGTTCTATGGGGAAGGATAAAACTTGCTCTATAGGTAGAGTTTCCCGCCTTTGGCGGGATACCCCACAACAAAATGTGTCGGGTAGCTCTCCCGTCAAAGGCGGGATCGCAACCCGACCTACAGGACTGTCCTTCCCGAAAAAAATACTCTAAGATCAGACCGTTTTTGGATCGGTGGCCCATCATCAAACCAACTTTTCTATCTTGTGCTGAGAATCAGGAAGTAAAAAAGGGAGAGTAAGCATTTGGCATTATCAGAAGAAGATATTAGACAATTAATCGCCTTAAAGACAGAGACCAAGAATCTTGACTACAAAGAAAGTTTCAATTGGGATAACACATCAAAAGACGAAAAACTTGGAATTATCAAAGACATTCTTGCTATGGCAAATACTCAAGATGGAGGGAGAATTATATTTGGTGTTAGAGATAGTGACTTTGACTTTATCGAAATGTTAGAGGATGATTTCAATTCCTTTGATCAGACGAAAGTAAATGACTTGGTGCACAACTACACGAATCCTAAACATTCCTGTCAGGTTTACAAGCATATCATTGACGGAAAATATGTTGTCGCTATCGACACCCCGGAATTTGCAGAAGTACCAATTATTTGCACAACTGATGTGCATTCATCGGTTGACCCAAACAAACAAATCTTGAAAAAAGGACAGATATATATTCGAACAGACAAAGCTACTACCGAGGTTGTTTCTTCTCCTGAAGAAATGAGAGAGCTACTGGGCAGGGCGTTGGCTAAGAAAGGCGATGAGTTGCTCGGTATGATAGAGCATTTAATTAAAGGGAAGCCTTTGAAGACCTCTGAGGACTCAAAAGAAAAGTATGGCGCAGAAATAAGCGAGGCTGAGAAATTCTTGCGTGAAAACATTGGGGGAAAGCTTGAGGATTATGGTCAGTGGACAATTTACGCCTATCCCACAGACTATGATCCAAACAGAATTTCAGATCACAGAAAGATCAAAGACCTAATACACAAAGCAGAAGTGACCTTGATTGGCTGGCCGTTCCCTCATACGCAAGAAGGAAATGCTGTGAATTTTACAAAAGGAACACAGTCTCACACAATCCACGATATCTACATAGAAGGCTATCGGGCCTACAAGAGCGGGCTATTCTTTTGGCAAAGAGCTTTCTGGGAGGATGTTGACCGCCGCGAGAGCGAAGAAGGCAAGCGTGTTCTATCCTATCCCTACCTCATCTGGTTGGTCACAGAGTTTTTGTTATTCTCCAGGAGATATTATGACGAAATCTCACCACAGAGCGATTTACATTTTAGAATACACTTGACCGGTACAAAAGACAGGAAACTAGTGACCTTCGATCGTTCGCGCGACTTTTTCAGCCAATCACATATCGCCAGCGATGATCCGATTTTCGTCGAGAAAGACGTCAAAGTTGTTGATCTGAGGGCTTCATACAAAGAGATCGCGTGCGATGTGGTCAGAGGAATATTTGCAGTGTTCAATTGGGATGATGTCACGGAGAAGTTTATTGACGGATGGCAAACAAAGCTACTTGAAGGAAAGGCTTAGTTTCAGTGTCTGTTCTGTGCCTGTTGGGTCCCCCGACCCGATCCCGCAAAATGCGGGACCAGGTCAGGGGATGCATATGCATTCATGCGAACCTGGCGGGCACGGGAAATTTAATGCACTAACTTAAGATAAAAGCAAAACCGATCGATATTCTGTGCCTGTCGGGTCCCCTGACCCGACAGGAAATCCCCACCAAACCAGGGGATGCGTAGGCATTCATACGAACCTGGTTGCACAGGGGATTTGACCGATGAAATCAAAAGTCAAAAAGTCAAAGAAGCAACCGACAAAGCCTAAAGTCTCGGCAGATAAGAAATCTGCCTTAACTGAATTTTTCAAAAATCCCTTCTTTTCCTCCAGGGCTTTTGAAATCTTACTCTTCTGTTTCATCATCGGGCTGGCTTTTACCAGCGGCGTGCTTTTCTTGAGTTCCGATCCTCCCCGCATCTCCTGGAGTCAGGATGTGGCTACCGACCCGCCACAATATACCTATTTCGCCCGAAACCAGGTGTTATGGGGCAGTTGGGATCTGTTTGGACATAATCGTTTCGTTTTCTTCTTAAAATCATTCACCACGGCAGCCTCTTATGTGGTCTTTTCGTTGTTCGGTACGGGCAGATTTCAAGCCAATCTGGTGGCAGTCATTTTAAGTCTTCTCTCAATGACATTTTTGTTTCTGACTCTAAAAAAGATTTTCAACAAAAGGACAGCATACCTATCTTTGTTTTTTTTGGGTATAAACTTTGTCTTCATCATGTATGGGCGCAATCCATTTTTGGAAATCTCCGCCCTATTTCTTCTGACGTTGGGATTTTATTTCATGGTCTCCTCTTTCACCAAAAATCTACTCTTAATCCCCTCAGGCATCTGTTTTGCTACAGGAATCTTCTTTGGAAAGACCATGGCCGCATTCATCCTGCCGGCTTGCCTGGGGGTGCTGCTTTTATGGATTTTTGAGCATTTCTCTTCATCCAAGCGGAAGATGAATTCTAAACCTTTAATCTTTTTTGGCTCTGGTTTCCTTCTGGTATCTGTGTTCTGGCTGTTTTTCAGCTATCTACCTGCCAAAAGAGAGGTGGCAGGTTACTTGGGTGAGCAAGCATTGGGGCTTTACGGGTTTCCTATAGCCCTTCAGTCGATTGCGGGATTTGTTTCCTCTCTGTTCACTTTTGGAGAGGATCTTTTCTATCGCATGCCCGTGGTATTCGTCTTGTCATTTTTGGGCCTGCTTTTATTCTTCCGAAGCAGTCCTTCCTTTAGAGAACTGTTCAGACAAAAAGATCATCGCTTTAAGGTCAAGTTTTTTCTTACCTTTTGGTTCTTGGTAGCTTTTTTCCTTTTGATGGCACTAAACTATCGACCGTTGCGTTACCAAATCTATCTGATTCCTCCCATGTGTGCTCTGGCAGGAATATGGCTGGATTCTTTTCTGCGGTCTTTTGGTTCAAAAAGAGACTCCTCGCTTGGAATTTTGTTCTGGATCGTCTTTGTTATCGCCACCACCTTTTTTATAAACTATATCATCACCACTTTCCACATATTAAGTCAAAAGCCGATTCAGTTAGGTTCCTCTCTGGTTATCTCTTTTGTTATCACTTTATTTTGCGGAGCTTTGTATTACTGGCGAGTTACCGTATCCAGAAGGGTTGCCAAAGGTGGCAAGCCAAAAGAGTCTAAATTACTCAATTTCGGGCAAAGATCTCTAATGGTGCTTATCTTGATCCTTATTTCGCTGGTGGTCAACGGATGGCAATATTTAAGCTGGGCTTCCTCTCCTACATATTCTTTGAATCGATCGTCTTTAGATTTAGGAAAGATTCTAAGCAAAGAAGCTGTAGTATCGGGTCCTTATGGACCCGGCTTGGTGTGGGATAACAGGCTTAAGAATGTAATTCACATGTTTGGAATCACCCAGCCTGATCCGCAACTTTTCCACACCTATCCCATTACTCATCTGGCTTTAGAAAGAGGAGGAAACCGGGATCGGGCTTTTCAGGATTATCCTGAAGTGATGGGTAAGTCTAAAATTGTGACCACCTATTGGCTGAGGAACATTCCGGTCGATATTTATAGAATAGGGGAATGGACCGGCAATCCAAAGACAGAAAAATATCCGCTCTCAGGGTTTGAGAAAGCAAAAATGTTGATCGAAAAAGGGGAAACGGACTCTGCCTTAGCTTTGTTGGAAGAGTTTGTCTCTCAAAATTCAGAGAACTTCAGCGGATACCAGGCACTGGCGGAGATATATTACGAGATGAAAGAATTTGAGAAATCGGCGCTTTCGTTGGAGCAGGCGGCTAAATTCAATCCCACTGATTTTTCGATTTGCCAGCAGTTGGGCTTGATTTATCTTAACTTGATGAATCAAACCGGCGAAGATAGTTATAGACTTATGGCAATTGACCAGTGGGAGAAAGCCATAAAGCTCTTTCCCCAAAACACCAACCTTGCAGTACAACTGCAAAGGATAAAAGGGTACTGAAAACATGCGAAACACGAATGGAAATATCAAGGTTTCAGTAGTGGTTCCAGCCTATAATGAGGCGGAGAATATCGTTCCGTTGATGGAGGAGTTCTCCAAGATGTTTTCCCGCACCCGGATGAGGGGTGAGGTGATCCTGGTGGATGATGGTTCCACCGACGGCACCTTCCGCAAAGCCAAAGAATGCCAAGGAAAATACCACTTCTTGCGGGTGGTGTCTCACAAAAGAAACCAGGGTTTGACTGAGGCTCTGATGACCGGGTTCTCAAAAGCACGTGGAAGAATCTTCGTTTTCTGGCCAGCCGATTTACAATATCTCCCTGAGGACATCCCCAAACTTATCGAAAGAATAGATAACGGATATGATGTGGTGTGCGGATGGAAACAGGGCTCATACGGTTTAAAGAGCTTTGTCTCCTTTATTTATAACCTTCTCTCTCGAATCTTATTTAGGATCAAGGTTCATGATCTAAACTCGGTCAAGGCTTTCCGGCGGGAGGTGGCAGATGAGGTGCCACTGCGCAAGGATTGGCATAGATATATGGTGGTGATGGCAGCGGAGAAGGGATATAAAATCGGAGAGGCAAAGGTCAATTTATATCCACGTAGATTTGGTCAATCCAAGTTCGGATTCTGGAGGATACCCATCGGGTTTTTGGACCTCCTTTCTGTGAAATTCCAACTCTCCTTCATGAAAAAACCTCTGCTCCTGTTTGGTTTCTTGGGACTGGTCTTAATCCTTTTGGGTATTTTGACCGGAGGAGTGGCAGTTTATTTAAGAATTGCAAAAAATGAAGGGTTCAGACCACTTCTGTATCTGGTGATCCTTCTGGTTCTTTCCGGAGTTTCGTTTTTTGTTTTAGGTTTTCTGGCAGAAGCTATAACCAGCGTAAAAGATGAGATGAGGGCGCTGGTCCAACAGTTCTCCACTAAAGATAGACTCAGATTCAGTCGCCACCAAAAATTTGACCGAAAGCGATCTTTTCCCAACAAAGGAGAAAAGCCGGGGGAGCAAAAACGAGAAGGAACCTAAGATTTTAAAGTGCATCCATCAACTTCCCCAAAGGTGGCAAGCCTTGCACCGTATGATGCAGAGCAAGCTCTGAGTTGAAAAGATAAAAAGTGCATCCCAAAGCAAACTCGTATGAGTGCATACGCATCTCAACTTAAGATTCTGATTTTGACTCATAATTACATCCGCTTCCCGGGAGACCATGCCGGTCTTTTCGTGCATATCCTGGCTAAAGGTCTTGTTCGAAGCGGGTATAAGGTTTTCGTCTTAGCGCCTCATCAAAAAGATTTGAAGACATTTGAGATGATGGATGATGTAGCGGTGTATCGTTTCAGATATGCCCCGGACAGAAAGGAGAGATTGGCTTACATGGGGAATATGCACGAGTTGGTCGCCCGAAGCTGGATAAATAAGCTTCTTTTTTTATCTTTTCTTGTCTCCTTCTTTGTCAGAGCCTTAACTCTTTCGCTAAAAAAAAAGGTCGACTTGATCTTCGCTCAGTGGTGGATTCCGGGAGGGGTGATAGGATATTTACTGTCCTTTTTAAACCAGAAACCATTGATCCTCACCTCACACGGAACTGATATTCGCATACTGGAAAAATCAGGCCTGTCTTCACGGCTGGCTGGCTCAGTCTTTCGTCGGGCTAAATACGTAACCACCGTCTCCGGCTTTTTAAAGGAGAAGTTGACCGGAAGCATCAAATTGGCAAAAGATAAGGTGAAGGTGATTCCCATGCCAGTCACTCCGGAAACTTTTACACCCACTCCCCTGAAACATGAGGGAGTTAAGTTAATCCTCTGTGTGGCACGTTTCACCCCCCAGAAAGGACTGGATATTTTCCTCAAAGCATGTAAGATACTCAAGGAGAAAGGAATCGATTTTCAGGCAAAGATTGTTGGAGAGGGTCCTTTAAAAAATTTCCTCCAACAAGAGATAATCGGCTTGAATCTAAAAGACCGGGTTTTTTTGCTTGACATCATGCCACAGGGGAAGTTGAATCTTATTTATGCTGAAAGCTATCTTTGTGTTCTCCCCTCCTCAGAGGAAGGTTTTGGGTTGGTTCTGGTGGAAGCCCAGTTGTGCAAAAGACCGGTGATGGGCACCCGCTCAGGAGGAATAACCGACATCATCCAGGATGGCAAAACCGGACTTTTGGTTCTCTCAAAAGATCACGTGAGTCTCGCTTCCGCCATGGAAAGGATTTTAACAGATGAAAAACTAGCTTCCCAACTGGCTGAAGATGGTTATCAAAACGCCATGGCAAAGTTTTCATCGGAGATGGTTTTAAAAAAATATCTGGAATTGCTAACTTGAAAAAGGTCGAGAGTCCAGGAATCAGGGGCCAGAGAAAGTTTTTAGCTGTGGACGGTGGACGTTTTACCAAGATGAATACAAAGAAAGTTCTGGTCAGATTAGCCCAGGTTATCATAATCCTTTTGATCTTCTATTTTCTGATCAAAAACTTGGTTTCCAATTGGAATCAGGTGAAGGATTTTGATTGGCAGTTTGACTATCCTCTTTTGATCGTTTCCTTTGTGCTTCAGATCATGGCGCTATTCTGGTTGGTCAAAATCTGGGGAGGGGTGCTTCGGCACACCGGTTCATCGGTTTCTTACTTCAAACTCTTCAAGGTGTGGTTTTTTGCCAATCTGGGCAGGTATCTTCCGGGAAAGGTGTGGCAGTTTCTGGGGATGATCTATATGCTGGAAAAGCGGGGGGTTCCCAAAAGGAACAGCTTCTCCACCGCGATCTTAGCCCAATCCTTCTCAGTCATCTCCGGTCTATTTATCGCGGTTATTTTCCTGGGCGCGAGTTTATATTCTCAGTTCTTCTCCAAAAATCCTGCCCTGGTGATGGCTGGAGTGATATTCGGTTTAGCCATTTTGGTGCTTGTTTGTTATCCAAAAGCATTAGAGAATATCCTTAATTTAGGACTGGGAATTTTGAAAAAGGAAAAGATTAGTCTTGATATCGCCAGCAAGGATGTTATTATTTATGTTTTATGTTATTCTGTGTCTTGGCTTTTGTTCGGACTGGCGTTTTTGATATTTGTGAAGTCAATGGCTCAAGCTTCTTTTGATATGTATCCCAGCTTAACTGGAGCATTTGCCTTCTCGGTGAACATTGGGTTTTTGGCGCTTTTTGTTCCGGGCGGGATCGGGGTGAGGGAGGGGATTTTGGTTCTTTTGCTCTCTTCCTTGTTTCCTCTTCCCATTGCAACTTTGATTTCGCTTCTGGCCCGTTTGTGGGTAACCTTAGCGGAGCTTTTATGTTTTTTAATTGCCGTGCCTTTGAAATGATATTAAAATTAATGAATTCAGCGTAGCCTATTGTCTTGTAACATAAATGTCTTGACAATTTAGATTAAATATGTCGTACTGGGGGTATGAAAACGATACCCTCACCAATCTCTCTATCCAATGTTGAGCGACAAGAGTTGGAAAGAAGAGCAAAGACCAGAAATTTGCCGCACAAAATAGTTTTAAGAGCAAAAATAATTTCAATGGCCTCCGAAAGAAAATCTAATACCATGATAGCAAAAACTCTTGGTGTATCTCGTCCCACGGTAATCCATTGGCGCACGTCCTTTATAGAAAAAGGATTACCCGGGCTTGAAGATGTTCCCAAATCTGGTCGCCCAGCGGTGGTATCAAATGATATCATCCAAGATATTATATTATCTACCATGACCAAACCTAACCATGCTACTAACTGGAGCACGCGAATAATGGCAAAAGAGAAAGGTGTCAGTCATATGACTGTGCACCGGATATGGAAATCCGAATTTGGATCCATAGGAAAAGCGCATCTTCAACCTCACCGAACCAAGACCTTTCCGAATTTGGATCCTGCGGATAAGAATCCGAAACCATTTATATGGACAAAAACCGCAGATGAAATTCTTACCAAGTTACATAATTGTAAAGGTATTTCAGTTACAAGACACTAGCACCCTCGAAGCTGGCTTTGTAGAGGGACGCTTCTCTAAGGCTCGCTTTATCAAGTTTCGCCTCTCTGAGGTCAACGTCCACAAGCAAAACTTGGCAAAGGTTCGCTCCTCTAAGGTTTAGCCTTCCGTCTTTACCGGGTTGAAGTATAAGTTCTTTGTATTGATTTTCGACCCTTTCCTCTACAATATGCTTCCAGCATAAGTCGGATTTGAAGAGGTCCCTTCTGGGGCAGCCCTTACATCTACGTTTTGTCACCTTTCGTTTCTTCCTCTTTGCAAACCCCTGCCATTTCCTAGCCTGACTCTGTTTCCCCATAGATGTCCGTAGCAGCGACTCATGGTGTAAATAGAGAATTGCAGAAAGGGAACCCAGACTATCACGAATAAAAGGCGGTAGATAAAGGTTTTTTCTTAGTCGTTGGTTGTATCTGAACTCTCTCTTCAGATTGTCAATCTGCCTGGTTAACTCTAAACCTAACTTCTTCTTTCCTAAAATCGTTCTTTAAACGCTCGCTAAAAATTGCTCAATCTCTCTTGCCTGGTTAACGAAATTAATTTAGCCAATTCTGTTTGCTTAGTCAACCAAAAAAACTGACGAAATTTTTCTTTGCCCCAATTATGTTATTCCAACAAGAAGTCTGGAGGCCGTGATTTGGAAAAAGCGATATGTCTTTTTTTATGAGGCAAAAATGCTTACAGAAAAATGAGAGATGAACTCACATTTTGATCAGAGACAACCTTCCCCCTTTATTTTTTTCTTGACAACTGCACAAATGGGCAGTATATTACGTATAAGAAGTAGACACAGAACAAGAGGATTCATACTGATGGTTCAAAGTTCACCATAAAAGGAGGTCCTATGGAAAAGGAGTTAACCCCAAGACAGAGGGAGGTTCTGGATTTCATCCGTGAAATGATTGAAAACAAGGGATTGCCTCCCACCATTCGGGAGATCGGAGAGAGTTTCAAGATAGCCTCAACCAACGGGGTAAGGGCTATTCTTTCTGCCTTGAGCAGAAAAGGATATATCCGGCGAAAGCCTTTGGTCTCGCGGGGAATTGAGCTTGCCAAAAAGGCAAAAGCTTCCTTCGACTATACCCGGGAGAGCGCGTATGTAACTGTTCCCTTGGTGGGGAGAATTGCCGCCGGCTTGCCCACCTTAGCAGTGGAAAACATTGAGGGATCCATAGCAGTGGACAGAACCTTTCTTCCTGGTGGAGACGTCTTCTCTTTGAAGGTGGAGGGAGAGAGCATGAAGGATTCAGGTATCTTTGATGGCGACTATGTGCTGGCAAGGGTGCAGTCCGTCGCAGAAAAAGGAGATATCGTGGTTGCAGTTATTGGTGAGGAAGCCACGGTAAAAAAATACGTTCCTCAGAGAAACAGGGTGAAGCTGGAGCCTGCCAATCCAGCCTTCAAGCCGATTTTGGTGGACCGAAAGAGTCCGGAGTTCCGCATCGCCGGAAAAGTCATCGGGCTTTTGAGAAGAATGTGAGAGATAGGAATTGTTTACCTCACCCCCTTTGGTATGAACCATATGGTTCATACCTTCGTCCCCCTCTCCATTTCATGTTGAAAATCCCGCCGAAGGCGGGGGAGAGGGGGATATAGGAGGAGAGGTGTTTAAGCATCTTTCTAATAAATAATTTGCTCTCCGTGGGATGTTATCCCTGGCCGGGCAGGCATCCCACGGCACTAGGACGGATGATAACATCCGCCCTGGAGCGAAATAACCTCAGTCGATTTTACGGCTATGGATCAGGAGATAAACCAGCCTGTTGAGGTGATGGTGGTATTTGAAAAGGGAAGGATGATCCCCGTCCGTTTCAGATGGAATGGAAGGGTGATAAAAATAGCCAAACTAACCGGTTGGTGGAGAACCAATGAGGGGAAATTCAGGATAAAGCATTTTGCGGTTATAGATCAGAATTCCCAATTCTTTCAGCTTACCTATAAAGAGAGAACCGCCGAATGGTTTTTGAGCAAGGTATGGGTCGAGTAAATATCCGATACATATGGGTTGTATCCGCAGCAATGAAATGTCATTGCGAGGAGTCCATAAGGACGACGAAGCAATCTCTTCCGCCGAAGGTGGATTAATGACAGAAACTCATTAAGCCATATGGAAGCGAGATTACTTCGCTTCGCCCACCTTAGGCGAGGCTTCGCCCGCAATGACCATCATGAGAATTGTTCGACAATCTAATAAGCAAGAGGCAATTCGCTATGTCCACGGGATTCATGAAAAAAGAACCGGTGATCTTACACGTGGATATGGATGCCTTTTTCGCCTCGGTGGAACAAAAAGAACGCCCCTGGCTTGTGGGGAAACCGGTGGTGGTAGGAGGAGATCCACAAAAACGGCATGGGGTGGTTACCGCCGCCTCCTATACCGCCAGAGAATATGGGATAAAAGCGGGAATGCCCTTGGTGACTGCCAGGAGGCTATGTCCCCATGCGATCTTCCTTATTGGAACATACGGGGACAAATACGAATATATATCCTCCCGTGTTATGAGGATTTTCTATCAATTTACCCCGGAGGTGGAGCCCTATTCCATAGATGAAGCTTTTCTGGATATAACCGGTTGTGAGAGGCTGTTTGGACCGCCTGTTCATCTGGCGGAGAAATTGAAGGAAAAGATCAAAAAGCAACTTGGATTGTCCTGCTCGGTGGGCATTGCCCCCAATAAGCTTTTGGCTAAGTTAGCCTCCTCCTTGAACAAGCCGGATGGCTTAACCATCATTCCCAAGGATAAAGTTAAGGAGATATTGAGTCCTCTGGAGGTGACCAAGCTATGCGGCATAGGGGATAAGACCGCAAAAATTCTTTCCAGCCTTGGTGTCCATACTCTGGGAGAACTTGCCTCCTATCCGATGGAGATTCTGAAAAGAAAGTTCGGGAAGAATGGAGAATGGCTTCATCTTGTTGCCAACGGCATTGACCCCGCCAACGGCGGGGTGATTTCTCAGACCATACCAGAGAAGTCGATGGGATATGAACGCACCTTGCCCCAGGATATCACCGGTCCAGAGCAGATATCCTCTGTGCTTCTGGCTCTCTGTGGCATGGTGGCGAGAAGACTCCGACAGAAGAGGTTTGTGGGACGAACCATCACCCTGAAGGTTAGATATTCAGACTTTGTAAGTTTGACCAAATCAGAAACCATCCCCCACTCTACTGACTCTGAGCACATTATCTTTAGGGTGGCTCAGAAGCTTGCGCTCGATGTTGAATCAGGAATTAGAAGAGTGCGACTTCTGGGGGTGAGCGTGTCCCATCTTACAGAAGATGGTCTGTCTTTGCAGATTTCCCTTCCTTTGGTGGAATATATAGATAAAAGGGAAAAGGTTTATTCGGTGATGGACAGAATAAGAGATAAATTTGGGGAGGAATCGATTAGATGGGGAGGAGCTTGCCTTTTCAGTTAAATGTAAAATGTAAGGTTGGGGCTTCAGCTCCACCCATCTTTTTACGTCCGAGACAAGCTCGGACGCTACATTTCTATGTCACCTTCATACAAGAACTAACCCTACCCTGTAGCGTCGCAGCTCCGTGTGCGACGCGTCGTCCCTTCGTCCGGGAAAAGCTCGGGTGCTTCATGCTCCGCCTTATTCGGATGAACCTGAAGGTTCACCCCTACACGTTAGTTTGTATACAGACAGCCCTTGGTAGAAACCATATGGTTCATACCTTATGGCTGTCCATCTTGTGTCGAGAAAGAAACCAATACCGATGCGTTTCCTAAAAACCTAACTGGATGTTCGTCTCTGAGAAAGCAATATGGCGCCGAAGCCGGTGAAGAATTGGTAGGGGCGGACCTCTGCGTCCGCCCGAACCTTTGGGCGATGGCGGAGCATCGCCCCTACAGTCCCTCTTCAAAGCTCACAAAAGCCATTGTACTATCTCGAATTGTCACCAATAATTAGTTGATTACCATTAGCTCCACCCACATCTGGGCGAACCTAAAGGTTCGCCCCTACACGTTCCCTCCGAAACGAACCTGTAACGTCGCAACTCTGTTTACCCTGAACGTAGTTGAAGGGTGTGCGAAGCTTTTCGTCCAAAAGTTCTAATATCCAAGTCTAGCTGGCTGATCGTCTCTGAGAGTTCAATATGGCGCCGAAACCGGTGAAGAGGACAACAAAATAAATGGGCCACTCCAGATAGGGGATGTTCAAAAGAAGGATTAAAACTACCAGTCCTAAAAGCATAGACCAGATAAGTGAAGGCTCTCCCTGTTTTCCTAAAGCCTTTATGATTTTCTCTCCTACAAAGGTTGCCACCGGGATTTTGGCTATGTAGATCAAGATGGCGTAAGCAAAAAGGGCAATAATTGCAATAGGTATGCCGATTACGGTCACCATCAAGATGAGGATGGCAATGGGTATGCAAACCATGAACACAAAACCCAAACCCAAGCTTTTCAAGAATGAGTCTCCAACCGCCTGCTTGGCTTGATGTAAATTCTTCTTGAAGATGAGCGTCAACACAATTCCGGTGACCATCAGAGCCAGAAGGAAAAGCATCTCGGTGATAAGAGATTTTCCTGTAAATATGCTTTTGGGTTTTTTATCTTTTTCAACTTTCAATTCGATCCAGACGGTTTCCCCTGAGACTTGTGCTCCCGATTCTATCTCAGCTTCTTTTTCGCTTTTGTATTTGAAATCTCCGAGGATTCTGGCGGTGGGCATGAGGGTGATCTTTTCTGCTTTGACCGAGACGTCTCCATTTACTACTCCGGAGATAACCAGTTCGCCCATAGACCCTTTTAGACTGCCTCCCAATTTGCCATGCAGAGTCATCTTTCCACAGAAGGCTGTGACATCCTTCCCGATTTCGGCGTCGGGTTTCACATCTAACATATAGCCGAAAGCGATCAGGTTTCGGTCCAGTTTTCCATTTACATTGATGTTCTGAGCAAATCCTCTTACGCTTCCCTTAACCTCTCCTAAAATGTCCAAATTCTGTGCCCCGGCATTCAAGCTTCCCAGGATTAGCCCGCTTTGAACTAAAGATCGGCAGGCAGAGATTAAGTCCCCCTCAACTATGCCATCCAGCTTGATATTTCCTCCGGTGATAACCAGATCATCATAGATAATAGCAGTATCTGGAAAGAAGAAATTATCCGCCGCCTTAAATTCCGTTCCAAAAGAAGAGTCGAAGATCAAAAGCACAAGAATCATAGTGAGGATAAATATAAAGATCTCAGCTTTGCTAAATCCTAACATGGTTCCTCCATTTTAAACATAACTTCCCTTATTTGTTACGCATTTCACCACATCCGGTTTCAAAATACTTAAAGAAGGATCAAAAAATAGCAGGTCATGAATGAAGTGGTCGATCATACCCAGAGTTTCGCATCTGATCGAGCGGTTCGGATAAAATATAAGAAGCTGAAACGAAAAGGCAAGGAATTTTAATTCTATGTAGATATCAAACACAAATCACACCCTTTTTTAAAAACTCTTTTTCATCTAAGATAATGGATAAGTGTCGAGCCTGTTGAAAAATGTCATTCTGACCCCCGCCAAAGGCGGGAGGAAGAATCTCAAACTCGTATGAGTGCATACGCATTTGTAACATGTTGAATTTATTAGATTCTTCACTTCGTTTCCTGTGGATCCAAATTCGGACAGAATGACATAAAGGATCTTTTTGTGGTTTTTCGACAAGCCCTGGTGATACCTCCTACTGGTTTATTTCCAAACCTGAAAATAAAAGTTGACAATTGTAGGAAAAACTTTAAATTGCTTTTCTTGATCTGATCAACTTTTTGGCGTAAAGGAAAAAAATCAATATGAAGGTGATAATTCCAGTAGCGGGAATCGGGACCAGACTCAGACCTCATACCTACTCCGTTCCCAAAGTTCTTCTTCATGTAGCCGGAAAGCCGATTTTAGGACATATACTGGATATCGTTAAACGGCTAAAGATCAACCAGGTGGTGCTAATAGTCGGTTTTCTGGGCGATCAGATTGTGGAATACGTTAAGAAAAATTATGAGTTCAAATGCAAATTTATAGAACAGAGGGAACTTAAGGGATTAGGATATGCCATCAACATGGCTTCTTCGGAGATGAAGGATGATGAGCCGGTGTTGGTGATTTTGGGAGACACGATTTTCGAAGCAGATCTTCTTCCGGTGATTGGTGGGAAATATGATGCTTTAGGTGTAAAAAAGGTGGCAGATCCACGGCGTTTCGGCATTGTGGAGATGAAAGGGAGGTTTGTCAAAAGGCTGATCGAGAAGCCGGAGGTGCCCAGCACCAATTTAGCTGCGGTGGGGGTGTATTACTTCAAAAGCACCGGCTTGCTCAAGGAAAGCTTAAGCCAGACAATCGCAAAAAAAATAATCACCAAAGGCGAATATCAGCTAACCGATGCCCTGCAATTGATGATCGACCGGGGAGTGAAGTTTGAAACCTTCGACATAACGGGATGGTATGATTGCGGAAAGCCGGAGACTCTGCTTGAGACCAACAGACGACTTCTGCAAAAGATGAAGCCTCAAAGGAAGCTTAAGACCTCGATCCTAATCCCCCCTGTGTTTGTGTCGAAATCGGCTCAGGTTGAAAACTGTATTCTGGGGCCAAATGTGTCCATAGCGGACAAAGCTATCCTCAAGAATTCCATCATAAGGAATTCGATAATTGGAGAACAAGCTTGCGTGGAAAGCTCGAGTTTGGAGTCCTCGTTGATAGGAAGTTGTGCTCAGATTAAAGGAAATTTCCATCGCCTCAATGTGGGAGATTCGTCTGAGATCAATTTAACCTGATCCATCTTCTATTGAAATGGATTCATCTTGAATGAACAATAGTCTATCGAAGCTCGTTTAACGGTAATGAAACTCGTTTCGAAGCTTGAAGCTGGAAAATTCCCAACAGATGAAGCAGATGAAGAATTTCAAGCATCCAACTTGGGAAGTCGGGCTTCGTTACGAGTCTCGCCAACCACAAACAAAAGATTTTATAAGAATTAGTCCTGGAAGATTTCAAATCACTATCGGTTTACTAGGTTTGACGAAAAGGAGCTAAAATGTCTGCAAAAAAATACTTCTACACCTCTGAGTCAGTGACAGAGGGACATCCAGACAAGATGTGCGATCAGCTCTCCGATGCGGTCTTAGACGACTTGCTCAGGCAGGATCCCTTGTCTAGGGTGGCATGTGAAGCCTTCGTCACCGTGGGTCTGGTCATCGTGGGAGGAGAGATAACCACCAAGGGTTATGTTGACCTTCCCCGACTGGTGCGGAAACTGGTAAAAGATATTGGGTATACCAACGCTAAATTTGGATTCAGTGCCGAGGGTTGTGCCATTTTAAATGCCATCGGCCATCAATCTCCAGACATTGCCCAGGGCGTGGATGCAGGTGGAGCAGGAGACCAGGGGCTGATGATCGGATATGCCTGCCGGGAGACTCCTGAGCTTATGCCCCTACCCATTATGCTGGCTCATAAGCTCTGTCGGAGACTGGCTGAGGTGAGAAAGAAAAATATCCTTCCCTATCTGGGGCCGGATGGGAAATCTCAGGTCACGGTGGAATACGAGGATGGCATACCCAAAAGGGTGGACACGGTGATCTTAGCATGCCAGCATACCGAAGAGATTTTGGACCCCACCGGAAAGATGATTACCCAGAAAGCACGAGAAGAGATAATAAAGAATGTGGTGAAGCCTGTCATCGGAAAGGAACTTATCGATGAGAGGACAAAGTATTTTGTTAACGCAACGGGAAAATTCATAATCGGCGGGCCTCAGTCCGATACCGGGATGACCGGCAGGAAGATCATTGTGGATGCCTATGGTGGCACGGTACCCCATGGGGGTGGAGCATTTTCCGGGAAGGATCCCACCAAGGTGGATCGCTCCGCCACCTATGCCGCCCGCTATATTGCGAAAAACATCGTAGCCGCAGGGCTGGCAGACAAATTGATGATTCAGTTAGCCTATGTTATCGGGGTGGCTGATCCGGTCTCCATCATGATAAACAGCTACGGAACGTTAAAAATTCCTCACCTGAGACTTCAGGAGATGATCAGAAAGCATTTTCAGCTTACTCCTGCTGGAATCATGGAATCGCTAAACCTGAGAAGACCCATCTTTAAACAGACTTCCGTCTACGGTCACTTCGGCAGAACCGAGCCGGAGTTCACCTGGGAGATAACCGATAAAGCCGAAGATTTGAAAAGAGATGTTTGAAATTGGAAAAACCCAACTAATACAAACGCACCAAAATTTGTTAATTATAGTTGATTGCCCCTCACCCTTGCGTATGCATTCATACGAATCCCCTCTCCCCAGACAGACTGTGTCACAATTCTCAAAAACCTGCTTCTGTCATTCTGAGCGAAGCGAAGAATCTCGTAGTTACAATAAGTTGCAAAATCGAGATTCTTCGGCTAACGCCTCAGAATGACATTATGACACACTCTCAGAGGGGAGAGGGAACCAGAAGATGAAAAAAGCTATCATCATCACATAAATTCCCCTCTCCCCTTGGGGGAGATTCGTATGAATGCTTCGCAGGGATAGGGTGAGGGGGTCGCTTCATATAAAGATAAAGAGGAGCTAAAAAAGGAGAAAAACCATGAAATATGATATCAAAGATATTTGTGCCTGTCGGGTCCCCAGACCCGACAGGTAACTGCTTGTTTTTCCGCCAAGTCAGGGGATGCGTATGCATTCATACGAACCTGGCGGGCACGAAATAAGTCCGAAGATTTAAAAAGAGATGCTTAAAGGTGAAAAGTCTTCTACCTGTTGGGGCGGGGGTTGAACCCCCGCCCCAACAGCGGACGGCAATAGATAAGGAGAAAAGCCATGAAACACGATATCAAAGATTTAAAATTAGCCAAACAAGGCAGATTAAGAATAGAATGGGCGGAAAGAAATATGCCGGTTTTGAGACTGATCCGGGATAGATTCAAAAAGGAAAGACCGCTCAAAGGTGTAAAAATCTCTGCCTGTCTTCATGTAACCACGGAGACTGCTAATCTGATGCACACTTTGGTGGCAGGTGGTGCCAAGGTGGCTTTGTGCGCCTCCAATCCTTTATCCACCCAGGACGATGTAGCCTCCTCTTTAGTTTCCGATTTTGGCATACCGGTTTTCTCTATCAAGGGAGAAAGCAACAAAGTGTATTACCAGCACATACTCAGTGCTCTGGGAATTGAGCCGGATATAACCATGGACGACGGAGCAGATTTGGTTTCAACTCTGCACTCCAAACGAAAAAAACTGCTTTCGGGTGTGATGGGTGGAACCGAGGAGACCACCACCGGAGTGGTTCGGTTAAGAAGCATGGAAAAACATGGAGTGCTTGAGTATCCATTGATATCGGTGAATGATTCCAAGACCAAGCACTTCTTTGATAATCGTTATGGCACGGGTCAATCCACCATAGATGGCATCTTGCGCGCCACCAACTTCCTTTTAGCCGGATCAAAGGTGGTGGTGGCAGGATACGGTTGGTGTGGTCGTGGATTCGCCACCAGGGCTAAAGGAATGGGGGCGGATGTCATCGTCACCGAAGTGGACCCCCTGAAGGCTATTGAGGTGGTGATGGATGGCTTCCGGGTGATGCCCATGGCAGAAGCGGCCAGAGTTGGAGATGTCTTTTGCACCTTAACCGGAGACATAAATGTCATCCGGAAAGAACATTTCCGGGTGATGAAGGACAATGCGGTGGTGTGCAATTCCGGACATTTCAATGTGGAAATTGATATTCCCAGTTTAGAGAAGATGGCAAAGAGAAAAAGACAGATAAGGGAGTTTGTGACCGAGTATACCCTGCCCAACGGCAGAAGAATAAATCTCTTGGCTGAGGGACGGCTGGTGAATCTTTCCGCCGCAGAAGGACATCCCGCCTGCGTGATGGATATGTCCTTTGCCAATCAGGCTCTATCTGCAGAATATCTTGTGCGTCACGGCACCAAATTAGAAAACAAAGTGTATGCAGTTCCCGAAAGAATTGACTCTGAAATTGCCCGCCTGAAACTGAAAGCCTTGGGTGTTAAAATCGACCGTCTCACCCCGGAACAAAAAAAATATCTTGCCGCCTGGGAATTGGGAACGTAAGTAACCTACCTCTGTGATTCCAATTAAGTTCTATCAGGGGAGGGCTGAATGCCCTCCCCTGTGATTGATAAGCCGTTCTTGTATAGGGGGTGGGAATTTTCGTATGAATGTGCGTATGCACTCATACGAGCATACGCATATCCCGCCTAACAAAACAGTGGTTACTAAGAGGAGCAGGAAACAGTTTACATCTTATTATTCGTATGAATGCTTCGCATTGATTTTTTCTCCCACACCTGTTTTTGGCTTGACTTGAAATTCGTATGAATGCATACGCATCCCCCTTTAGCAAAGGGGGATTTAGGGGGATTTTCCAAGTTTCAAATCCCCCCATTTCTTTAGGGGGGATGTAAACAATTATATGCTCTCCTTAGTAATTGTCCGAAAGTCCCCGCCTCTGGCGGGACATTTCGGGCCTACGTCCACGACGGCGTTGGTTCGGAGTGCCCTCCCAGACGGGTCTCCGTCATCCCGAACCAGAAATCAGAAATGTTGCGGGGTAAGGGTACCCCGCAACAACAACGCGAAGAGCAGAAGAACGTTGCGTGTGGTTGGTCTTCTCCCGCCTCTGGCGGGATCCTGGTGATTGACCAACCGCAACAGTTATCCCGGTTGGTGAAGAACACCAACGGGAAGCTTGACTCTCTTTGTTTGCCTCAGGATAAACTTGGACGCTACATTTATAGGTCCGAAATCCCCCCGCCTCTGGCGGGGGTTTCGGACAAAAACAAAAAAAGTCGGATAATCCCGCCATTGGCGGGAGGACATATCCGACCTGCCAACTGAGTTTGCCTCACCACTCTGATTGAACATTATTCAGCTATATCTTGGCGATGAGAATGGCTTCTCCTTATCGATAAAGGATTGACACCAAGGGAAATTATCGTTATAATAAAAGACACGAAAAACTTAAGTCTAAGGAGAATAGTCATGAAAAAGTCCGTAATCGGAAGCATTATTGCATACTCAATTACAGTTATCCTTTCAGCGGTAATATCAATCTATCTACTTTCCCCATCGATCAGCGAACCTTGGAAATCTATCATTAGAGCTCTCCTGATTGTTGCAGCAGTAATAGGTTGTTATGCTGCGCATAGATTTCTGACATGGTTGCGGGATGGAATAACGTATAGGTTTTTGAGAAAGAAGTTGGGAATCGTGGAAATTTTCAAAAACCTCGTTTCCTGTGAACATCTAATTAAGAAGGATTTTGCAAAGGCCAAGAAGACTAAGCTTTTCCTTCAAATAGGTAGGCGACAATTAGGCGGAGCCACAGCGTCAATGTTCGGAGAGTTGGCGGAGCGCAAAACCGAAGGAGACGATGATATAAGGGTATTGCACGCGTCGGAAGACTCGAACTATGTTATAGAGGGGGCGAAGAAAAGAAAATCATCTTTGGAGTATTTGCTTCAAGGAATAGGAGCTACGGAGAAACAAATAGACTATCTGAAGCGGGAAAAAAATGTCAGGATAGAATCTAAGACACATCACGAGCCTTTTGTGTGGAAGTTCTTCATTTTTGACGACATAGCCTATGTAATGGGTTATACACCGGGGAAAACAGATGAGACATCCATTGTATACAAAATTAGAGACGGTGAACATTCTCTTTATCGATTCTTCAATAAATATTTTGATGATCTATGGGAAATAGCGAATGACAAGAATCATGATCTAATGAGCCAGAAAAGAACCTAGATATGAAAACCACCCTCGATAAAATTGGTAATTTATCTAATCAGGAATTGTATCCGAAGTTGTTGACTTCTTTGGGAAAGGAACATAGTCAGCGCGAAATAGATCTCGTTCACAAGGCGTATCGACTCGCTTCTGAAGTCTTCCTTCCAAAAATTGCTCACCAAAAAGAAAAAATCCCAATTTACGTTAAAAGATCTTTATTTTCTGCTTTCCTTTTAGCTGAGTTGAACGTTGATATGCCAGCGGTAGTCGCAGCTTTTTTGTCTGACCTACTGAATCAGGAGTCAATTGAAGAATCGGTACCTGAGGAGAAATCGAGAGCCGATAAAAAACCCGCGTCTGACTTTGGTAAGCCAATAAAATCGATCCTCTTAAACATTTATGACGTTAACAAGCTCGAATTGCCCCTTCCGTGGAGAATAGAGTATCGTAGGCATGAGAGGCGCCGAGAAGACAAACTCGATCCAGCCCATATAGCCATCATTGAGTTAGCGAAGCAAGAATATGTCAAGAAGAAGGCAGGCTTAGACGCATTCAAAAGATTCATCCAACTCTTCATAAGTTCTTGTAAGTCATTGGACGTATTGATCTTCAAGCTGGTTGACAGGGTTGCGACGATGTGTCTACTAGAGAACCTGATAGAAGACGAAAACATGAGAAAACTGATAGCTAAAGAGAGCTTGCGAGTTCACGCGTTTGTGGCAGAGGCAATTGGTTTTTGGTTAACAAAATGGGCATTGGAAGATGAATCCTTTCGTTATCTGGAGCCTGCCAATTACCGTAAAATAGCAGAAAAATTGAAGGAGACAAGAGAGGAAAGAGAAGCCTACATAGAGAAGGTTAAAAATGATTTATATACTGAGTTTAACAAGTGGAATTTGCAGGCGAGAATCGAGGGGAGGCCGAAACACATTTATAGCATATATAAAAAAATGCAGAAGTTTCACACTGATTTTGAGAAAATTTTTGATACGTTGGGCATCCGTGTAATTGTTAATAGCGAGGAAGATTGCTGGAAGGCTTGGGATATAGTGAAAGGGCTCTGGCCACCTGAGTTAGGTATTTATGAAAACGGTAAGCCATATAGAGATTGGATAACCAACAGGAAACTAAATGAGTACCAATCTATTCATACTACGGTCAATACTGGGGAAGGCAAACTCTTGGAAGTTCAAATTAGAACAGACAGAATGGATGAGGTGGCAAAATACGGAGCGGTCGCACACTGGCGATACAAGCTAGAAAAAAAAGTGAGCGAACCCACGGAAAAGAGAGAAAAGGAGATGACAGAAAAAATGGCTAAGTTGCAAAAGAAGGTGGCCGAATATTTAGAACTTCAGAAGGCATGAAATCAATTCGAGAGTCCATTCAAGCGCGTAGGCAAGCCTTCACGGCTTGCCAGCCAAGCCATAAAGGCTTGGCTAAGCGACCGGCAGCATATGCGTGACTCTATTCTACCGTAACGCTTTTTGCCAAATTTCTGGGTTGATCCACGTTACACTCTCGCATTACCGCCATATGGTAAGCTAAAAGCTGGAGAGGAATTACCGAGAGGATAGGAGTCAAGAGTTCTAAAGTATGGGGAATATATATGACGTGATCTACCTTATCCGCAATCTCGTTATCTCCCTGGGTGGCAACCGCAATAATTTTTCCTTTGCGCGCCTTGATCTCCGCTATGTTGGAAAGAACCTTATCATGCACCTTGTCTTTGAGGGCTATCACCACCACCGGCATGTTTTCATCTATCAAAGCTATGGGGCCGTGTTTCATCTCTGCGGCAGGATAACCTTCGGCATGGATATAGGATATCTCCTTCAGCTTCAGGGCGCCCTCCAGGGCAATGGGAAAGTTAAAACCCCTACCTAAATACAGACAGTTATTCTTTTGATAATATTTTTCGGCGATGCTTTTGATGTGAGAATCATTTTTGAGAATCTGCTCCACCTGATCCGGGATATTATAAATGGCGTCAATAATCTCTCTTCCCCTCTCCAAAGGCATGGTCCTCATTCGAGCCAAAAGCAAGGAGACTAAAGCCAAGACCATCATCTGAGAGGTGAAGGCTTTGGTGGAGGCTACTCCAATTTCCGGACCGGCGTGGATGTAAACCCCACCATCAGTTTCTCGCGCTATGGTGCTTCCTACCACATTACATATCCCTAAGACCGTCGCCCCTTTCCTTTTAGCCTCCCTGAGTGCCGCCTGCGTATCCGTAGTCTCGCCGGATTGGCTTATCACCAAGACGATGGTTCCTTCATTGATGATGGGGCTTCTATACCGAAACTCGGAGGCGTATTCCACCTCCACCGGAATTAAGGCGGCATCCTCAATCATATATTCGCCCACTAAAGCCGCATGCCAGGCGGTGCCACAGGCAAGGATGATTATCCGATCTATAAGATGTAACTCCTCGTACTGTAAATTGAGTCCGTTCAAACGGGCGGTTCCCTCTTCATAGTTCAATCGGCCCCTTATGGCATTTCGCAGGGTGGTGGACTGTTCGAATATCTCCTTGAGCATGAAATGAGGAAATCCCCCCTTCTCAATCTGATCTAAAGTCCAGGAGATCTCTTGAATCTGTGGAGTGACCTCGGTTTTGTCCACGGTGGAGATGATAAAGCTGTCCGGATCGACCAAAGCCACCTCCCTATCTTCCAGATAAACCACCCGATTGGTATGTCTCAGGATAGCGGCTACGTCTGATGCCACAAAATTTTCTCCCTTTCCCGTGCCAATCACCAGTGGACTCCCATGGCGTGCTGCCACTATCTGGTGGGGATTGTCCTTGCAGACTACCGCAATGCCGTAGGTCCCCTCCACCTGGGATAATGCCGCCTGGGTGGCTTCCAGAAGATCGCCGTCGTAGTATTCCTCGATTAAATGAGCCAGAATTTCTGTATCGGTATCGGAGGTGAACTTGTGTCCTTTTTGAATTAGAAGCTCCCTTAAACTACGATAATTCTCGATGATACCGTTGTGCACCACCGCAATGTTGCCCTTGCAATCCAGGTGAGGGTGAGCGTTTTCATCTGTTGGCTCTCCATGGGTTGCCCATCTGGTGTGAGCTATTCCGGTGGTGCTATTGAATTTCTTGTTCTGAAGCAAAGCTTCAAGCGCACTTATTTTACCTGCACATTTCTCAAATATCAATCCCCCATCCTCCAGCACCGCTATTCCGGCTGAATCATATCCCCGATATTCCAATCTTTTCAGTCCCTCAACCAAAAGAGGAACCGCTTTTTCTTTGCCTACATATCCGATTATTCCACACATATTCGCTCCTTGGTAATCGATCCGGCTAAAGCTTCCAACTGCTTTGTTTGAGTTTCTTCATCCAAGATGAAAAAGGTTTGTTTCCGATTTAAAGATACGTCTTTTTTGAGGATTGGGAAGAGTTTTTTTCTTTAATTTTCAGCAACTTCGTCCGAAACCCCCGCCATTGGCGGGTGATTTCGGACCTACATGCTGTTAGGTGTCATGTTGAGCGAAGCGAAACATCTCTCCTTTTGTAGATTCTTCGCTACGCTCAGAATGACAATTTTTGTGCCCTCGGGTCAAGAGGAGCGGATCGACCACAAGGATTTTTCCTATTTAGTTTTTAATCCTGGGCGATGATCTGGACTGCATCCGCCACCAGTTTCGATGCTTCTTTTTTCGATTTGGCTTCAGCTATCACCCGCACCACAGGTTCGGTGTTGGATTTTCTTATATGTAGCCAGGAGTTCTCAAAATCAATTCTCACCCCATCAATTAAGTTTATCCTCTCGCTGGAATATCTTCTTTTCAGTTTGAGTAAATTCTTTTCGAACTTTCTGGTCAGTTTCGCCTTCTTTTTGAGCATAAAATATCGGGGCAGATTCGAGGCTAACTGGCTGATGGGTTCTTTGGATTCAGTTAGATACTCCAGGATCAGAGCCATTCCCACCAAAGCATCCCGCCCATAGTGAAACTCAGGCAGGATAACCCCTCCATTCCCTTCCCCCCCGATTATCCCTTTGACAGCCTTTAGCCGTCTGGCTACATGGGCTTCGCCCACTTTGGTTCTATACACAAAAGAGCCAAATTCTTTAGCAATATCATCTATCATCCGGGAGGTGGAGATGTTGGTCACCACCTTGGATTTCGGCTTGCGGCTCAGGATGAACTTTGTTGTTAGGGCCAGTGTAGCCTCCTCTCCTAACGGTATTCCTTCCTCCGACACTATAGCCAGTCGATCCACATCCGGGTCGTTGGCAAATCCTAAGTCGGCATTTTTTTTCTTCACGGCTTGACACAGGGAAACCAAATTTCGGGGAACTGGCTCTGGATCATGGGCAAAGTTTCCATCCACTTTGCAATTCAACTCAATTACCTCACAGCCTAAAGCTTTCAAAAGATGTGGAGATATAACTCCACCCGCCCCATTACAGCAGTCCAGAACCACCCGAAATTTCCTTTTTCTTATCTTCTGCGGATTTATGTAGCTTAATTTAAGAATTTTGTCCATATGTTTCTCAATCCAGCTATGATCGAAACTGATCTTGCCCAGACTGTCCCACCTTTTATATCTGATCCTGCCACTTTTCACTAATTCAAAAAGTTTCCTACTATTTTTTTCATCCAAGAAGATTCCATCCGCTCCCACAAATTTTAATGCATTCCACTGAATGGGGTTATGGCTGGCGGTTATGATTATTCCTCCCTTTGCCTTCAGTTCTTCGACCGCTATCTCGACGGTGGGAGTGGCACAGATGCCTAAATCTATCACCTGGCATCCGGTTGACAAAAGTCCGGAGATCACAGCAGACCTGACCATTTCCCCAGAGACCCGTGAATCTCTTCCCAGGATCACTTTTCCGGATTTACACAAGGTCCCAAAGGCGGAGGAGTATTTTAGCACTAAATCCGGGGTTAAACTTTCTCCGACTACCCCTCTGACACCTGAAATTCCTGCCATCAAATCTTTTCGCACAGGGAAGGCTCCCTTCGATTGGAGGTGCGGCGAACACGCTTCTCCACCCAGTCGACCAGATTAATCACAATCCGATCCACCACCTCATTCGGTATGCCATCGAAATGAGACGATTTTTTCCTCAAATCCACCTGATCGTTTACGTGATCAATTACCAGAAGCTTTCCTTGAGAGGTTAAGGCTATCTCCGTGGAGAAAAGTTCCAATTTGGAAATTTTGGCTACTTGCCGCATGATGCTTTTTATATTAGAATAAATCTTTCTGTCGATCTCTAATGGCGATAAAACGTCTGCTATCTTGGTCTGATCATCCCACCAGCAGGGAAGAATTTCTCCAAATGCGAAGAAAACTCTAAACCAGGCTCTATGACCATTTATCTGAACTGGATCGATCTTCTCCTGCACCAGGTATTTATCGTCGGGGAACTCCTGTCGAGTTTGTTGAACGTCCTCCATGGTTCGGGCATCAGTGATCACGCCATCACCACACCCTCCACAAGCTGGCTTGATCACAAAGGGCGTTCCCACTCTGTCCAGATGGATTGAATTTAGTCGAGGACGTTTGTCCCAGGGAGGGAGTATGATGGTGTGGGGAACGTGTATTCCGTTTGAAGAAAACTCCTTATGCATGGTGGCTTTGTCGATCGCCCACAAAACCCGATCAGCATCATTGATCATCTTTACCCTCCGATACTGCATCAAATCCACCAACTGGTCAAAATCCTCCTCCTGATCAGATGCTCGATCAAAAAAGACTTTGAACCGAAGTTCCCTGTTCTCCATCCGATGTAGTGTTTCAAACAAATTATGGGGATGAATAAGATACGAGAAAAGTCCTCTTCTTCCACACTCGGTATCTATATGGAAGACAAAATCAGCGTCGAATTCCCAGCACCAGGCTATAGCCAAATCATATCTTTGCAAAGTCTCACCTCACCTGTGGAACATGTGACAGTCAATCCAAAATATTATACCTTTCCAAAAAAACAAAAAGAAATTTTTAATCCATTTGCATTCACTCGTGTGGTGTAATTAAGCCATCCTCTATTTAGAGGCAGTCTTTTTGCTTTTTTCCTTAGCTTACGCGTAGGCAAGCCTTTACACTTCGTCTCCCGCCAAAGGCGGGATGTCGAAGGATGGTTTGCCTCCAAGCCATGAAGGCTTGGCTACGCAAATTTTGGTCTCATTTTATATATGATCGGTTATGGAGAGGCGTTTATTAACTCTTATGACAGACTCGAAAAACTCAGACCTCTTACTTAACTCATACGGATTTGAAAGAATCAGATAGAATGAAAAAGTGGGGCGGTGAGGGCTGGGATCACCGCCCCAAATCTATTGCTTCTCTCTAAATTCGGCTCTGGCTCAAGAAAAATCTTTTCCTCGTTATTTTTCACCGCCTAAAATCAGAGGGAGTCCGGATTCTGAGCTTCCGATGACCACGACCTTGGTGTTGGGACTTTCGGCTAACTTTATGGTCGCCTCAATTCCCTTCCACCGAAGAAGATTATCAGTAAGCCCCTGAGTTATGATCCGTTGAAAATCAGCGATTCCCTGAGCTTCGATCTTTTTTCGCTTGGCCTCCTGTTCTTCTTTGAGCAGAACAAACTTCATCTTTTGTTGTTCCTGGTCCGCGGCTAACTTGTAATCTATGGCTTCAGTTATCTTGGGAGGGAGCACCACATTTCTTATGATCACGTTTTCCACATCTATGAACTTCTCTTTCAGCACTGCGCTGACTGCCTCTACGATTTCTGAGGAAATGATCTCCCTTTTGGTGCTGTAAATCTCATCCGGCTTGTATCTGCCCACGATGCTGCGTGCCTCGCCTCTGAGCACCGGACCGATCAACACATCATAATAGGCAGGTCCCACCCTTATCTGAAGGCTATCCAATTTATCTACAATGGGCCTAAACCAGACCGAGGTCTCCAACCCGATGGAAGCTCCGTCAGATGAAAGAACGTGTAAGTTCTCCAATCTCTCATCGGTCTGGGTCTTATAGACGAAGATGTTATTCCAGGGCAGGTGCCAGTTGAAACCCTCCCCGTAGATTTTACCCATCTGGGTCCCCCCCCGGAATTGGAAATATTTCACCCCGTGATGTCCGGAGGGAATTCGGGTGCCACAGCCCACCAGAAGCAAGCTCAAAAGAGCCAGAACCAGAAAGTTACGCTTGTTCATACTTTTCACCTCCTTTTTTTGGTTTGTGGTTTAAAAAGGATTAAGTTTTTATGGTTCATTCGCCAAGCCATGTTCGCAAAGACCTGCTATCTCTCCCCCTTGGTTCCCCCTCTCCATTTTATGGAGAGGGGGATAGACTCATCTTTTAATTCTTGCTCTTCTGTCCGAAACCCCCAAATGGGGGATTTCGGACCTACAAAATCCCTTCTTGATTTATGCGTTACTTTGTCTCATGAATTGGTTGATGCGGCCTCACCGCCAACCATGAAGAGAAAAAAAATATGACCATCCCGATGGCTCAGAGATTCGTTATGGGAGACGTCTTCGAATCTTTGTCCGTCGTATGTATTCATAGGAAAATTGGACAAAAGGTTTAAATCTCTCCTGAGATAGAAATCTTATGCACCCCGCCTAAATCTGCATAGGAGGAATAGGCATAATCAAAGCGGTAGACTTTCCATGTCACCCCGAACCCAGCGGCAAAGCCCGCCAAATTGTCCTTGTCTGAATCGGTTTTGAAATTCTTGCCAAAGGAACTCCAACCGAATCTTAAATAAAGGGGTTTGAAGGCGGTGAACTCCCCCCCCAGATTGAAGAAAATGTCATTATCAAAGGGCTTGGCCACATCAAAGGCTACAATCAGGGGAAGCTCTCGCATGTGATGAGAAATTCCCAGCTTAACTGATGAAGGTAATGGATCCTTATGCGATTTAGTGTGACCCTTGAGTTGATTCCCTATGTTCTGGCCCACTCCGCCAATGCGAGTACGAGTATCTCTGGAGATATACAAAATCCCCAAATCTAAAGCCAGAGCATCAGAGGAGTATCCTTCAATCTTCTCATAGATGAACTTTCCGGTTGCACCCAGGCTAAATTGAGAGTTTATCCCTTTGGTTAAGGAAACCGCTAAAGCGAAATCTGATGCCCCGAAGGTTCCTCGGGGTGAACCGTCAGCATCTGTCCTGGTGAAAGAGCCATAATTGAAATAAGAAATGGAACCACCCAGCCTGGTATTTTCACTATAAGGATGCACATATCCCAAGAAGCCTGATTGGATATCGGTGATGTAGTTGTTATAGGTGGTGAAGAAGCGTTTCGTCTCGATCTGAATCAGCCCGGCGGGATTGAAATACAAAGCCGCCTCATCATCGGACAGTCCCACAAAAGCTCCACCCATTGCCGTGGATCTGGCGCTGACGTCGATTTTGAGAAATCCGTAGGCGGTGGTGCCCACTTTAGAGTTCACCCCCCAGGAGGTGACCGAAATCAAAAACAGCAAACCCAATACAAAAATTCCACATGCGACTGTTTTTTTCATTTTTTATTCCTTATCTTAAGCTTGATTTTAATAAACCATAAAGTATTACCTATCCAAAAATCTCTTCGTTTGTCACATTGTGCAAATTTACTTCCACTTGCTACAAAAGTCAACGTTTTTTCCCAACAGATTAAACAGATTTAAAAATGCTATTTGTTTAATCCTTTCATCTGTTGGAAAATCCCGTCATCGAACCTTATTCGACCCAGAAATTCACCATCCCTTTACAATTTTGTTCACAATATCCTCTGCCAGTTTCTCGATAGCTCTTTCTTTGCCCATATCCTCGGTTTCGTCCTCTGCCGAGTAGATGCCCCAACCAAGAAGGCTATCCTCCTTCCAGATAACCTTTTTGTTCTTCTTCTCCTCGAAGGTCACCTTCACCCAGATTCTGACTATGTATTCTTCGATGTTTTCTTGTTCATCAAAGGTATGGGCTTCTCTTATATATTTGGTGATCACCCCGTGTAAAATGGATTCTGCTATCTTTTCGTTGACCACTTTGAGGGTGTTGTCCTGGACGAACCTTTCAGCGATTTTTTCGGTAAGCGCTTCCCGAATGCCATATTCCCGGGTTTGATTGTCAAACAGAGGTATGGCTATGGTGTTGATTCCGGATAGCCCGGAACCGGAAAAGGAGTAGACACCGCATCCGGATGTAAAAAGTAGTAGGCAGTAGGCAGTAAACAGTATACAGTATACAGTAGGCAGTAGGCAGATGGCAGAAGGCTGGGATATGGATTTTTTGGCGTTATATGACATTATTCTGCAATTGAGCTTATAGGTCAGGTGCCCTGCGCACTTGATCCGTAAATGATGTCTGCTCTAGAACCCCCTACATCCCCTTGTCAGGGGAACAAACCCAACTGGTCCCCCTGGAAAGGGGAACAATCCAGCTAATCCCCCCTGATAAGGGGGATCACAGGGGGTTTACAATTCATTCAACGTATATTCTGATGTCTAACGCATTTCCCTCAGTTTCCATCGAATCATCTTAGTGCGCTTTGACGAGCCCTTGACCATGAATTCATGCATCTGACGAAGCCACTCTAATTTCTTCTTGGGTGGTATCTTCATGAATCTCGAAAGCCGTTCTTCTTCGGTTTCCCATTCGAAAATCATAGACTATCCTTTAGCTTTTTTATCTTGGTTAGTTCTTCTATGTCCAAATCATCAATTGCGCGACCTGTCTTTTTTTTCATCTTGATTAAGTTCTCCATAGAAATCACCGGCAACGTTAAATCATCAACTTTAATACGAAGTGCGCTCTTTTTAGCTCCCTCAAAAGACACGGGTGATTCGATAACTATGTCTACTTCTTTCAGTTCATCCTCTTTGTAGAAGTTGAAAGCCTTCATGTGTTTCTTTTCGATCCACTCCTCCCTTGTCTTTCTATCTGCGATTTTCATGGGATCAACTGGTTGTTTTACCTTATAACCTTGCTTTTTCAAAATCTTTACGATCTTATTGAGATTTTCATCGCTCATCTCGACAAGGAGATCCAAGTCAGCAGTGCTTCGCATTGCTCCCAAAAGATTAACAGCGATTCCACCTACCAGCACATATTTTACTTTTTGCTTTTGAAACGCCTGGAATATTTCTTCATAAAAAATCATTTTCGGACTATCCTTTTATTTACATTTTACGCTAAGGCGTTATGGCTCAGAATAGTGTCAGGAGCAGGAGCTGCTGACCTACGACCATTCAACATTTTCATAATAATTAATTAAGCCATAAATCCTTTTACAATACTCGATGAAAACCTGCAAATAAGCGAATATTTGCTCTTTCTTAATTACCTTGCCGGTTGGGTGTCCAGCGTCATTTCTATTATTACGTATCATCTCAAAGACACCTAATAGAATTGTTGTTATGTTATCAGACAACTCTTTTGGTAATGAACCCAGGTGAGCAGTAATGGCTTTTGAGAATTCCTCATATTGTCGTTTTATCATGCGGCCTTGAACTTTATTTCTGAATGATTCTTGCTTTGTAGAATCCTTTATAGAATTGGTGTAACTTTCAATCAACAGAAGCAAAGCTTTTTCGGAAGCGCAACCCAAAGTAACCGAAGCAGAAAGATGTGCTCCTATATTGTAGGTGTGGATGCTTTCTTCCAAGTACTTATAAATAACTTCATCAATATTTGGAATTTCTTCTTTTATTCTACCTAAATAACCAGAAGGATCATGAGGAATAGGCTTTTGGCTGTTGACGATACTATGACCATACGCCGTCAACTTTAGAAAAGGCCAATTAGAGCTTGCACTGTCGATACCGATTGTAAGAACTCTTTCAATTATCAAATCCCAAATTATTTCTCTCACAAGCTCCTCGTCGTCTTTCTGCAAGGAGTATGTAGCACCGTAGACTACTGTACCTGGGTGCGGATGGTGAACAATTTTTCGATCCACGGCAATTTGAGCAACACCATTGCATATATCAATGTATTGAGTATCGTGGTTGTTCTTAAGATACTCCAGTATAAGGCTCCTTATCTGGTCATATGGAATATTCAGTCTTTCAATTCTGTCTGACATTTATTTCCTCCTAGCGTAGCCTCGTATGTCAGGTCCCCTGCGCACCTGACAAATGAACCGTGCCAGGCAGGAGTACAGAGCGTCTGACCTAAGAATGCCTAGTAGCATGAAGTTCTTTTTGTATTCTCTCAATCAAAAACATTTTCATTAACGACTGATACGGTATGTCTCGCTTATTCGCCAACACCTTCAAATATGCTATAAGAGATTCGGGCAACCTGACGGACACTGTCCTAACCGAAGGTTTCAAATTTGAAAATGCTACCCTCTTCCCTTTTGAAAAATCAACATATTTGGTCGAATCATGGGTTGACCAAAATTCGAATTCCTCTTTTTCACTTTTAAATTTTGGTATCTTTTTTAGGGTTTTCATTTATAGTATCTCCTCTCTTTTTTACTTGCATCTCTGGCTGAAATAACTCTTATTTTATCGCCTCTTATTGTGAATACAACAAAAAGCACTCGCCCTCTATCTGTTTTTCCCAACGCGAAATACCGTTCCTCAGATGTTGAATGTGTCTTATCCTGCTGAACTATAAGTGGTTCATTGAAGAAGATTTCTTCACATTCCAAATGGGTAACTTTATGCTTCTCCCAGTTTTTATTTATATTCCTTTCATCCCATTCAAAGCCCTTAACTTGTGAAAATATCTCCATCTGAGACTCCTGTTGTATATAATGATTATATACCATTGTTGCTTATTTGTCAACAGAAATGCTTGTGCCATCCTTTTCGTCTACCGACATCGTTACCTTTTGTTCCGAGCCAGAGTGATGTCAGGAGCACGGGGCTCCTGACCTACGAACTGAAACCAAGAAGATTAACCGCGATTCCACTTACCAGCACATATTTTACTTTTTGCTTTTGGAATTCTCGGAATATCTCCTAATAAAAAGTCATTTTCGGCTTATCCTTCTGTAATCATTTCGTGTGCTCGACTATTATCCCTTCCTAAAATTTTGAACTTTGATTTGAGATTTTGCATTTTTCATTTTGTATTTTGAATTATCGTTCAACTTTCCCCCTCACCCTTTATCTCTCTCCCCTCTCAGACTTTGTCACAATTCTCAAAAACCTGCTTCTGTCATTCTGAGCGAGCGGACGCTCGCCCCCAGACGGGAGCGTCTGCTCGTCTGGGCGAAGCGAAGAATCTCGTAGTTACAATAAGTTGCAAAATCGATCCGAAGGATTAATCCTTCGGATCGAGATTCTTCGGCTAACGCCTCAGAATGACATTATGACACACTCTCAGAGGGGAGAGGGAATTACTTTCCCATCTTTTATCACCTGATCGACCAAATTTACCCCGTAATGATATGGAATCTCTTTATAATTTTGAACATTCCAGATGACCAGGTCTGCCTTCTTCCCTACTTCTATGCTTCCCACTTCATTCGCCTTATCTACGGCGTAGGCGGAGTTTATCGTTGATGCAGTTATTGCCTCTGCTGGCGTCATCCTCATCATCTGGCAGGCTAAGCTCAAGATGATTGGCACCGATTCGGTCATGGAGCTTCCCGGATTGAAATCGGTGGCTAATGCCACAGGTATACCTTCATCTATCATTTTCCGAGCGGGCGGATAATCTCTTATCCCCAATCCGAAACAGGCTCCCGGCAGTAAAACCCCAATCACATCCGACTTCTTCATCATCTGGATTCCTTCTTCGTCTATGAACTCCAAGTGATCAGCCGAGACAGCGCCCAGTTGAGCAGCAAGTTTTGCACCCCCCAAAGACGTGAGTTGATCCGCATGAAGTTTGAGCTTAAATCCATGATTCTTAGCAGCAGTCAAAATCTTTCTTGATTCCTCTATATCAAAAACTCCCTTTTCGCAGAAGATATCACAGAAGACGGCTAATTTTCTTTTCGCTACCTCGGGGATCATTTTCTCGATAATCAATTCGATATATTCATTCCTTCTATCTTTGTATTCCTCCGGCACCTCATGCGCCCCTAAGAATGTGGGAACAAGATCGATAGGGTGAATTCGATTCAGCTCCTCTATCACCTCCAGCATCTTGATCTCATCTTCCAACGAGAGACCATATCCGCTTTTGGCTTCGATGGTGGTGGTTCCGTACGAGAGTATCATGTCAAGTCGGGGCAGAGTCAGTTGGATTAGCTCTTGTTTGGATTTTGATCTTAAAGCTTTCACGCTGGATTTTATTCCACCCCCACCGGCGGCTATTTCCTGATAGCTCTTTCCCTTTATCCTCATCTCGAATTCTTCTTCTCTGGTTTCAGCAAAGACCGGATGAGTATGACAATCAACAAATCCGGGAAGAACAACCTTGTTCTTGGCATCGATGACTTTGGTTTCCTTATCAATTTTGATTTGTCCCAGAACCTCTTCAGTTTTTCCCACCGCAACGATCTTGCCTTCAGAGATCGCCACCGCTCCATCTTCAATAAGCCCCACATCCTCCATGTGCACGCCTGTCCGGGGACCTTTCTGATCTGATTCCAAGGTCAGAAGCTGTCGGGCATTCCGGATGATTAAACTGATCGAATTCATATCAACTGTCTATATGGTAAGATGTAGGGACGAACCTTTACAGCCATCCCGCCAACGGCGGGATTCCTATGCCTGAAGCACCAGTAAGCTGGTGCACTCCAGTTTGGGCTTTTTACGTGCCTGTCGGGTCCCCTGACCCGACAGAAGACAAAGACAACATCATTCCGCCAGGTCTGGGGACCTGGCGGACACAAGACTTTTACGCAGGCTGAAGCCTGCGGCTACCGCTCACATTATAATTATGCTCCTTCTTCTTTTAACATTTCTTCTACATCTTCTGGTTTTTCTTCTGCTTTCAACATGGGGATATTTATTCCCTTTTCCTGGGCGACCTTGATTGCCCCATCGTAACCTGCATCTACGTGGCGGGCGATGCCGATTCCCGGATCGTTGGTTAAAACTCTTTCCAATCTTAATTTCATCTCCTTAGACCCATCCGCCACTATCACCATTCCCGCATGGATGGAGTTGCCGATTCCCACTCCTCCGCCGTGATGAACGGAAACCCAGGAGGCGCCGGATACTGCATTTAAAAGCCCATTTAATATGGGCCAATCAGCAATGGCATCTGAGCCGTCCTTCATCCCTTCGGTCTCCCTGAAGGGAGAAGCCACCGAACCACAATCCAAATGGTCTCTGCCGATCACGATGGGAGCTTTCAGCCTTCCCCGCTTGACCATACGATTGATGATGTCGCCGAAATGCGCCCTTTCACCATATCCCAGCCAGCAGATTCGAGCCGGCAATCCCTGGAACTTAACCTTCTTTCGAGCAAGCTTGATCCAGCGAGTCAAAGGCTCATCCTGCTTGAACTCCCTCAACACCACCTTGTCAGTTAGGGCAATATCCTCCGGGTCGCCGGAAAGCGCCACCCATCGGAAAGGACCTTTTCCTTCAAAGAATAAGGGACGAATGTAGGCGGGGACAAATCCGGGATAAGCAAACGCATCTTTGATTCCGGCTTTTTGTGCCTGACCTCTTAAATTATTTCCATAATCGAAAACCACCGCTCCCTGTTTTAAGAAACCCAACATGGCTTGAACATGGATAGCCATCGACTCCATGGACCTTTTTATATAATCTTCAGGATTTTCCTTCCTCAGCACCAGCGCCTCTTGGTATGGAATGCCGGCAGGAATGTATCCATTTAACTCATCATGGGCGCTGGTCTGGTCGGTGACCACATCCGGGATTATTCCTCTTTTAAGAATCTCCGGATGAGTCTCGGCACAATTTCCCACCAAACCGACGGAAAGAGGTTTTCCTTTCTCTTTGGCTTTCAGAACCCAGGTGAGCGCCTCATCCAAACTATCAGTCATCTTCTCACAGTATCCGTTTTTCAAACGCCTTTCAATCCTATCTTTGTCTACCTCCACATCCAGGATGGCTCCACCATTCATAGTAACAGCTAAAGGTTGAGCACCACCCATTCCTCCCATGCCTCCGGTGAGCACGAATTTACCGGTAAGATCACCGCTGAAGTGTTTTTTCGCCAGGCTTGCCAAAGTCTCATAAGTCCCCTGCAAAATTCCCTGAGTGCCTATGTATATCCAGCTTCCTGCGGTCATCTGCCCGAACATGATCAGTCCCAGTCTCTCCAGTTCCCTGAACTTTTCCCAGGTTGCCCAGGCAGGGACAAGAAGAGAATTTGCGATCAGAACTCTCGGCGCATAGGGGTGAGTTTTGAATATCCCCACCGGTTTGCCCGATTGAATCAAAAGAGTCTCGTCATTTTCCAGATTCTTGAGACTTTCGGCGATGGCATGATAACATTCCCAGTTACGGGCGGCTTTTCCTGAGCCGCCGTAGATGATCAACTCCTGCGGTTTTTCCGCCACCTCCTCATCCAGATTATTATTGAGCATCCTCAAAGCCGCCTCCTGCGGCCATCCCTTGCAGGAGATGACATTGCCCCTTGGCGCTTTTACTGGTTTGTATTCCATCTTAAACCTCCAAGTTTTTCCAGATCTATATTACAGCAGAACAACTCAATTCGATTATAGGTACGCCGCCTCTATGTCGAGTCCAACCTTCATTTCAAATTCCGTTTGTGGGAAATCCTGCCTGATCGTGGATCAAAATGCCATATTTCTATCTGTTTGCTGAAGCCTGCGTTCCGAAACCGGTTGAATAGTCCATCAACCATATAGTGGTCTGTTAGAATTAGCACCTTTCGTTTAACTGTTTTAATCAGATCTAACCACAACAATTCGGCCGTGGCGTGGTCCTTCGCTCCGGTATTACTCTTTCCACCAGAGGTTTTCCACTTTCCAGTCGTTACTCCTCCGGCGAGTTTCCCTTTTTCAAAAAGATCGAACTCATGTGTAACAGACCCGACCTTCACGTCCTTTTTTATACTTGCCTTTGTCCTATTCTCTTTATTGAAAGCAGCAATCGCTTTCTTTTGTATCTCGCGCCAATTCATTTTTCCTCCCGGCTGGCAAAATTGCTTTTTGACTCGATTTTGGCATCTCTTTGATGTATCGGCATTAGGATTCATCCTGAAGGAAATGCCAATGCTATTAATCCACCTTTGCTTCGGGAATTCCCTCCCCCGCCTTTTGCGGGCGATCTTGAGACTATTCCCCAAGTATCAGAAATTCGCTTTTTTACTTGGTACCCACTGACTCACGCTTAGGTCTCCGATTCAGGTTTATGCCGTTTATCACCGGAAGTCTATGACCCAATTTCAGTCCCACAAGTATCCAATCCTCCAGAGTGGAGCGCAGATGGTCTTCGCACTCTTTCAGAGTTTTAGCGAAGGCGATTACCCCCTTGCATTTGGGGATTCGTCCGGCATAAGACCCGTCCTCTAATTTTTCGTATTCTGCATAAGACAGAGCACTATTGATATAATGAGTTAATGTAAATCTCATACCCTTTGCTCCTTTTGAATCTTTTGATTCCTCGGTGTTAAGAAATGTCGATACTTTTACTCTGCTATTACTTCGGGAATCCCCCCCCCCCCCGCATTTTGCGGGGGATCTTGAGACTATTTCCGAAGCATCGAAGTCAGCCCATTTTCCACAAGGTCAGAAACGTATCCTCGAATCGTTCCCTGATGTTTTCTGTGGTTTCTTCTTTGGTTTTCCCTTGACTGATACATCCAGGAAGACTGGGGCATTCCACCACCCAGTATCAATCTTCACCATGATAAACTACTACTTGTCGCATCTTTATCCCTTCGAAACTTATATAATCTTGTCAACCACCAATAGTTATACTTGGCCGCTCAATTTTTATAACTTACAAAATCTTGCTCAAAAAAGCAATAGTTCTTTGTTTTTCGGAGAAAGCTTTAGATCAGAGGTTATTGCGGAAAAGCATGCACTGATTTGTATAGGGAGAATTTCGCAGATGTTGGTTTCTCAAACGCCAAGAAATTTTGATTGGCGTTCGATTTTAATCAAAAGCTGGAGCAAATCACATGTTTCAGATACCTTCAAATGGCTGGTATTGATTTATCTTCAGTCTTGTTATTGAGCCATCCAGATATAAAGTTAGCTTTCGAGGAGCTTGGTCGAAATTTGGGGTCTGGTATACGTTGTCTGCTTCTTTTAAGGTAAGCCAAGAGAAACTGATGGAGCTTAAATTGGTGTGGTTTTCGATTTTCAGTCCCATATCCTCCGGCAAAGAGACCGAAAGCTTTGATGCTTTCGATTCAATTCTTACGGTAACCTCCTCTACCAAATTCCCTATCTTTATATCTACCTCGGAGGCTTTAGCTTCCAGATCTAAATCCCGAATCTTCAACTCGGAGAAATCCAGATCTGCTTCACTGGCTTTGACGTAAACTCTCAGATTGACCGGGATAAGATCAGTTAATCTGATCTCCCACCTCTTTTTATTCCATGCACCCCAGAACCGTCCCTTGCTCAAGTTCCATTCAAACCATTTCCTCTCCCTGTCGGTGATCTTCACCGTGGCTGATCGATCCAGGTTAGTATGCTCATAGACCGTAAGCGGTTTTCTTTTAAAATAGTCCAGTTCTGCCGAGATCAATTTATCTGTGCCGGATGAGATTATCAGATTTCCGGCATTCAGCCGAATGGTTGCATTTGCCTCAGTCAAAGCAGAGTCTAAATCCTCACTCCAATCATATGTCTGGCTGGCTCGATAGATTTTGCCGAAATCTGATTCATAGAAAAAAGCAGGACCTAAGATGGCGGCAAGGAATAAAATTGGCGACAAGATGGTGATAAATGAAAGGCGGGTTTTTTTAAACAACAACTCAATTCCGATAGCGATCAACGCAATGGGCCATAAAGAAAAAATCCTCAGCCATACCGACCAAAAAAGATGTCCGGTGGTGTTTAGAAGCAAAACCACTCCCGCAGATATAAGTATAGCTCCATTTCTCATTCTTCCGATATTCATGCTTTGATCTCCTTTAATTTTTGTTCAGGAGGAAATTTCTCTTTTCTGGGTTTTGAGCAATAATGCTACGCCCAGAACGATTAAAACCACAGGCCAGAGATAACTGAATCTGAACCAGGGGATAAGATTGTTCACCAAAAAGATCAAACCGATCACAATAAGAGCCAGGCCTGGCAGAAGTGGACTCAACTGGGATCTTTCCGATGTTACCACTTCTGCTTCCATCTCCGGGCGGCGAGGAATGAGTAGCCACCCGATAAGATAAGCTAAAAGTCCAATACCATCTGCAAATATCAAAAGCACTGCCACCACACGTAAAATGGTGGGATCAATGTTTAGATATTCCCCCAATCCTCCACACACGCCTCCAATCATTGAATTGGTTCGGGAACGATAAAGTTTTTTTTCCATAATATTCTCCTCTGCTATGTGGTCTATTTGTGTATACGAGAAATATCCCCTTACAGATTCATTTACTAAGAGGAGCAAGAAACAATTTACATCTTATTATTCGTATGAATGCTTCGCATTGATTTTTTCTCCTACACCTGTTTTGGGCTTGACTTGAAATTTGTATGAATGCATACGCATCCCCCTTTAGCGAAGGGGGATTTAGGGGGATTTTTCAAGTTTCAAATGCGTCCCGCATTTTGCGGGACGAATCTCCCCTTCCCCCCTTTTTCTAAAGGGGGGATGTAAACAATTATATGCGCTCCTTGACAAGTATCAACTGAAGCTGATGATGGTAAACATTGGCAGGAGACCTCACTTGAAAAAAAATTGTGATAGTTTGTAGGTCAACCATCCCGAAGGGCTTGTCCTGAAGCCTTGCGCTGAAGGATGGTTGACAATTCGTATGAATGCATACGCATCTTTTTCGTCAAGCAGTCCTGCGGACATGCTTGACCTACGAGACTTAGCTTTACATTGGACTGATTTAATTTGTGGCACTCACGCCAAAGCTCACCACGAGGGCTGGAGCGAAGCAGAATCCCCGCCCGCTATAGCGTCTCGTTATGTGGGTTTATCATTGATTAGGGAAACACTCTGTAGATGTCTTTACGATGTGCAACGCTTTGACAAATTAACAATTTTTCGGATTTATTCATCGTGATACCTATTCTGTATTCTCCGATTCGAATTTTGTACTTATTCGGATAACCTGTCATATGTTCCAGATATCCGATTCGAAGGGATTAGGAGACAGTAGTTCCTCAAAAACGATTTTTTCGGCTTGAGCTCGAATCTCCTTAGGTAGCTTGGAGAGTTCTTTTAGGAAGCGTTTTGTATACTCAACTTTCCACATTCTATTTCAACGATTGATAATATTTTTTTGCATCCTCAACTGAAAGCCGTTCATCGTCTTTTACTTCGTCCATCAATTTTGCTAATCCATAATTTTCTATTATATTCTCCAAACGCTCAAATTCTTCTATTGGGATTTGCACTGCAATCGGCTTTTGACTTTCATCTAGGACAATCTTTTTATGAATTTTTAACATCCTTTACCTCCTCGTATATTAGCTCAAATCCTTTCTGTTAATACGTAACCAACGTATTTTATTCAGTCAAATAATATCACATAACTGCACGGAGTTCAGCCTCTTAGCTCAGGTGGCCTGCGCCCAGACGGGCTCGCCTGCGCACCTGACAAATGAATAGTGACAGGAGCACGGGGTTTCTGACCTACGCTACTGGACCAGTAGAAACTAGAACGGTAGATTTTCCTTCTTTCTCATTTGCTCAATCCCACGCATCCGATGCCGGATGTAGCTAATCTCGATCAACGAAACTATGGTAGCAGTGATCACGAGCCATTTAGGTGACGCTTTCCACTCAAAAAAAACATACCAGGGTAGAGCCCCGACAGCTATAGCGGTAACACACGGTCCTTGAACAGGAAGATAAGTCATATACGCGAAAAGAGAAATCCCCCAACAGAAAACCTTAATCACAAAAGATTCGAAGAGAAGTGCAATGATAAGGGGCACTATCATCACAAGTGCAATTATTGCGAGGTTTTTCCAATGGAGATAAATCTCGCCCCTTCCCTCTAGCTTAATATCTTTTGGCCACATAACCGAACTCTCCTCATTCACAAAATCCGCAGGAAAATAAACGACTTGGACAATGGGTATTACCAACAAAATCCCAAGATTAGTAGGTCAGGTTCCCCGCCCACCTGACAAATGAATAGTGCCAGGAGCACGGGGCTCCTGATCTACTACTTTTCGGTCATTGTTTATTCAACATATTCTGCTATTTTCATGCCAGTTTTGATTAAATCATTCACAACCTTAGAGATATCAGAATTTTTCTTCTCAGCGATGCTTTCCACAAAAGAGAGGGTCTTTGGTTCAAGATAAATAGGAAGGTTCAGTCTCGCTTTTCTACTATAGAATTTACCTCTCTCCCCTTTTGAAAAATCATATTCCTTTTTCATTTCACAACTCCGTATATTGTTTTTTCTCATTCTTTGTCGCCTTGCGGCTCGATATTATTCGAATGGCAACATTATCTCCGTCTGCTTGCTCAAATGTGTGATGAACAACCAGTAAAGAACCATTGGATGCCAATCCCAAAGTAATCCATCTGTCTTCATCACCACTGTGTTCATCATCGTATATTGATATTGCTCGTGGGTCTTTGAATACCGTCGCAGAAAGTTCAAAGCTGACTTTGTGCTTTGTTCTGTTTGTTTTTGCCTTCTTTGGGTCCCACTCAAAATTATATTGCAACTCTCATCTCCATCTCTATTTTACCATGATGTATACTCTAAAATTGGAATTTTTTAAGTCTAACGATAAAGGTAAGCGGCGGTGTCTAGCCTCGTAGGTCAGGTGCCCTGCGCCCAGACGCCCGGACGGGCCCGCCTGGGGGCTCGTCCGCGCACCTGACAAATGAATTAGGACCTCTCCCCCTGTGTCCCCCTCTCCACACTTGTGGAGAGGGGGAATTAAAGGGGGGGTGAGGTTAGAATGTTGTGTCAGGAGCACGGGGCTCCTGACCTACTACCTGCTCGTCAGGCCGGGTCTGTCATACCGAGTACCTGTCAAGGGAACCAGTATCAGGAGCACGGGGCTCCTGACTTACTGCTACTGTTTGGTTTTCTGTATCTCCTCTTCGACCTCTTCAGCGCCTTCGGCATAGAATTTCTCTTCGTCCGGCGCCAGCTCTCTCAATAGGCGAAGGAACTCGCCGGCATGTACTCGTTCCTCATCAGCTATATCCTTCAGTACTTCGATAGCAAGTTTATTATCCGTAGATTCTGCGAGCTGCATATAAAGCTGAATAGCCTCATACTCGGCGGCGATCATGAAGCGTATCGCTCGAATTAACTCTTCATGTGTCAGTTTACGATCACTCGCAAGTCCGGAAAACGCAGTCCCAAAATCGGGCATGGTCATCTCCTTTCTCCTGCAGAACAGCTTGAATAGCATCGTGTCAGGAGGGCAGGGCTCCTGACCGACTGCTGACAGTTCATACCCTCCAAAGGCGGACAAGACCTGTCAGAACAAGCTCATCCACTTCATTCATATTGGACATTATAATCATTCATGCACCCTTGTCAACCACTTTCTAAATTGCTTTTCCGATTGGTAGTGTTTAATTTGGATAATCAAGGTTGTGTCAGGTCTTGCTTATGGCTTGCCATAGGTATGACCTGACACCTGATTGCTCGGCTGTCAGGTCACACCCGCCAAAGGCGGGCAAGACCTGACAGAACGCAATAATATTATGATGTTCTGGTTCTATCAAATCTTTGAGTTCTTTTTTGGCGCTAATCGCTTGAGGTCGATTGATCTTTGCCCTCTTTTGTCTGGGAAGAGTCTTTCGTTTCTTCCGGATGTTCCTCCTTTTTTTCTTTTGACTCGCCTGAGCCCGATTGATCCTTCTGGGCAGAGTCTTTTTCTTTCTCCTTTTGTTCTTCCTTCTTCACTTCATCCAGGTAGTTCATCCTCAATTCGTATAGAGTATGTTCCAGAAACTTCCTTTCGTTTTCAGAAAGGTTATTTTTGGTTTTATTCTGGATCATCTCCAGCATGTCGATGGAGAGTTTTGCACCCTCTAAGTTGCGCTCAACTTTTTTGGTGATGGGATTCTGTAACTTTCCCATCTGCTGTATGGCGGCGGTCTGGAACATTATCACCAGTTGGATGAAGTGGAATTCGTCCTTTTTCTCTGATTCATTCTTAGCCATATTTTCCTCTTTTCTGGTTGTTCCGGAATACTGGTGTATATCCAAGTGAAAGGATGTTCACAGGCTGACTGAGAATTGTCATTCTGGCCCATATGGAGAAGAATCTCGCTTCCCAACCCGCATAAAACCAAGATTCCTCACTCCGCGGAGTTTACCCTGAGGCAATCCAGACCCTTCGCCCGCCTTAGGCAAGGCTTCGCTCAGGGTGACAAGTGCCGAAGGGCTCCGTTCAGAATGACACAATTGGAGTTCTCGGTCACCCTGTTCAGGTTTTGCGAGAAAGGTTTATTTCAAAGTGGTTTTTCTTTTTGCTTTCTTTTTTCTCTTTCTTTTCTGCGGGAGTCCTTCAGCCAATCTTTTAGCCAAGGATAGATTGTGCCGGACGTCCATACATTCTGCATCAATCTTTTTTAAAAGCCTCTCAAAATCGTAATCGTCGATTTCGCGAATGGTCTGCTTGACGATTTTTTCCAAAAGGCGCGCCGTCTCCAATGCCTGATCTATTTTTTCTGCTTGGATCATAACTTCCTCTAATTTTTCAGTTAGTTGTATCACCGGCTTAGTCCACTTAAGCTTTCCCAAAAACGGATTAAACTTCGTCTTTTGCTACTGGATGCTTCTGGTCTTACAAAGTTTTTGTGAGATGAGCCGCATATCCAGGCGATATTGATCCATCACCGCCTGGGAGATGTCGTTGGGATCGATTCCAAAGTCGTCCAGTCCCTTGGTTTTCACCGGTGTATTTTTACTGGAGATGTTTATCCCCAGATGAATCTTGGTGGAGACTGACGTTCTCACCGTGGCGGAGACGGTGAGCTTATAGTCGGTGTCAAACAGATCATCTCCCCATCTCTGAAGCACTTCTCCTTTAAGCCGATGATTCAGCTTGTCCTTTAAGATGTCCACCAGAAGCTTCTGCCTAAGAATCGCTTTCTCCAGATCCAGATCGAAATGCTCCACCAAAAAATGAAGCATCCGCTCGCTTTTGATCCGGGTTTTCTTTTTGAAGTGATCTATTCCGATGATGTATTTTTCATCCACCTGGCAGGGTCCGATGAAAGCTATAATGTTGTCCCCCAGGATGTCATAATTCTTGTAAGCCCAGAAGGAGGTGAGCTGTTCTCCGTTGAACAGAATCTCCTCGCGGATAAAGAGTGCTCTCATGGTTTTATCCTCTCGTCGAGATTTTCAGTATGATTACTTATTGGCAGGGCTAAATGCCCTGCCCTATGAGTGATACACTATCGTTTCTCCATAGGGGCGGGAATTTTCGTATGAATGTGTGTCCCGCACTTTGCGGGACGAGCATACGCATATCCCGCCATAAAGTGGTTTTTAGCGAACCTTTATCCTATATCTATTAGCGAAAACCTCTTTTTATATTTTCGGATGAAAGTCGACCTGATACACAGGTTTTCGTTTTTAGTTAACTTGGGGTCCTCTCTGATTATCTGAAAGGCCCAATCTCTTGCCCGATACAAAAGCTTAGCGTCTGAGACGATATCGGCGATCTTAAGCTCTGGCAAGCCGTGCTGGCGAGTGCCAAAGAATTCGCCCGGTCCCCTCAACTTCAAGTCCATCTCGGATATTTTGAATCCGTCGTTGGTTGCGGTCATAGCTTTTAGCCTCTTTTCCGCCTCCTGAGACAAGGGTGGATTTGCTACCAGAAGAGACCAGGATTGATCTGCCCCTCTGCCGATCCTCCCTCTCAACTGGTGCAACTGAGAAAGCCCGAATCTTTCCGCATGTTCGATCACCATTACCGTGACATTGGGAACGTCCACCCCCACCTCAATCACCGTGGTGGCAACCAGAATATCATATTCCCGGTTGCGAAAGGCTTGCATTATTTTTTCTCTGTCCTTGCTTTTTATTCGACCATGAAGCAATGCTAATCTTCGGTTGGGAAAAATCTCTTCTCTTAGAAACTCATAGCTTTCGGTTGCCGCTTTCAGATCCGCCTTTTCTGATTCCTCCACCAGAGGATAGACTATATATGCTTGATGTCCTTGCTTCAACTCCCCTTCCAAGAATTCATACACTTTCTGTCGACTGTCGACTGTCGACTGTCGACTGCTTTGCACAGTCCACAGCGTGGTCTTTATCGGCTTTCTTCCCGGTGGAAGAGTGTCTATGACCGAAACGTCCAGATCACCATACACGGTTAAAGCCAGACTGCGGGGGATGGGGGTGGCGGTCATCACCAATACGTCCGGGGAAAGACCTTTCTGTTTTAACTTCGCCCTCTGCATTACCCCGAAGCGATGCTGTTCGTCTATCACCACCAGCCCCAATTTGAAAAACTCCACCTTTTCTTGAATTAAAGCATGAGTGCCAATCACCACCTGCGCTTCGCCACTTTTTATCTTTTGTAAGACGCTTTCCCTCTCCGCTCCAGTCACCGAGCTGGTCAGCAAGCCAACCTTCACGCTTAGGGATTCTAACATCTGATGGATGGTTATAAAGTGTTGCTCCGCCAGAATCTCGGTTGGAGCCATGAGCGCAGATTGATAGCCGCTCTCCACCGCCATGAGCATGGCTACCAGCGCCACTATGGTTTTGCCTGAACCCACATCCCCCTGAAGCAACCGATGCATGCTGTTCTTTGACATCATATCCGCAGAGATTTCCCGCAGAACCTTCTTTTGAGCATCGGTCAACTGAAAAGGCAACGTCTTTAAAAGCCCCCTTACCAGATCCCCTGGCTTCTGAAAAACTATACCTTCCTCCCGATGAATTCTTTTCTTCCTAAAAGCTAACATCAGCTCCAGATAAAAGAGCTCATCAAAGGCGAGCCGGGCTTTTGCCAACTCAGCAGACTTCATATCATCCGGGAAATGAATTTTTCTTATCGCCTCAGCAAGGGAAGCAAGTTTCAGATCAGCAACGACCTTTTCCGGCAGGTTTTCCTTAACCAATGAGGGGACTCCATCCAGAAGAGGTTTTAAAACTCTTCTGAATCCACGGCTGTCCAGTCGATACTTCTTCAACTCAGCGGTGGAAGGATAAAGAGGTATGACCCGACCGGTGTGAATCAATTCATCGTCTGATATGTCCCCTTCTGATTTCTTGGAGATTATCTCAAATTCCGGATGAACCATCTGCAAGCCACGATAAAGGGTCACCTGTCCCGAGGCGACCACCAGATCATTTTCCTCGAAAACGTTCTTGACCCAATTCAATCCGGAAAACCAGACCAATCGAATGATGCCGGTGTCATCCTTCAAAATCACCTGGAATTGAGGTCTTCTGGTTCTCGCCCGTCCGAATGCCTCCACCCTTCCTATCACCGTGGTAGCGGACCCCACTTTGACTTTCGCCATGGGAAGGATGGTGCTACGATCCAGGTATCTGCGGGGGATGTAATAAAGCAAGTCTTCGACGGTCTCAACACCGACCAGTTTCAAAGCTTTCGCCTTTACCGGACCAACGCCCTTAAGATACTGGACTGAATCCTTCAGCTCCACCCGAAGAGGTTTTTCTGTTTTAGCTTTTGTGGTTACCAAAGAAACTCCTGACGACAAGTGCACTCTACTTGAACATATCTTAATATAAGAACGATTTCAAATTAATGTCAAGAAGATTTAGTGGAGGACTTACAGCCTCACCAGAGCAACACTTTCCATCACTTGAAATTCGTTTAACCTTCCCTTAATCCCCTCCTTAGGAAGGCTGACTATTACCCACAAGTCGCGTGATCGAGAGTTAAAGCGGTTTTGTCATTCTGAACGAAGCGAAGCGGAGTGAAGAATCTCCTGTCAAGACCTGCGTAAAATTGAGATTCTTCGCTGCGCTCAGAATGACAACCATCAAGATGTGGGTAAAAGTCAGCTTAGGAAGGAGGGGATTTTGTTTCTCCCCTCTCCTTTCTAAGGAGATTCATATGAATGTGCGTATGCACTCATACGAGCTTCGCAGGGAAAGGGTGAGGTTGACAGAATTCAGCTTTGCGGGAAAAGACAACAAATCTTTACATGGTTCACCTAAAGGTGAACACTCCAATTCCCCGCCTTCAAAGAAGTTTTTCAGTCACCTCATACAATATCTCATTGATTTTTTTCTTTTCCCAAAAAATAAAATCCTGCAAATCTTGTATCACTTCTGTGGTGATAAGGATGACTCCAGAGTGTTTGAGAGGTTTACCCTTGTTGGGACAGGGGTTCAACCCTTCAGGTCAAGCCTTTCCTTCGACACCCCGCCTGTGGCGGGGGACGAAGTGCAGGACAAGCCCCTGCCCCAACGTCTTAGGATCTTAAATTCGAGGATGAACATGATATCTGTTTCTTTACTGAAGAGTCTTTTTAAGGGGGCTTTTTTCACGCAAGATAAAGATAAAAGATCGGCAAAGCTTCCCCTGGCAGATTTTAAGACTTTAGTGAGTCAAAAATTTTCTGTGATGAAAAGGACGGATCAAAGCATTAAAGATTTCCCTACCTCACCTGTTTCTAAAAGAACCTCATATCTGGATCAAGGGGAGCTTTTGTTGCCACAATCCAGCTTTTACGAGGGTTCCTTTCGCATCAAACTCTATCGGTTTTTGAGGGATAATATTCCCATCCTGAATTCAGCAGTTTGGACCTGGACCCGTATATGCGCTTCTCCGGGCTATTTTGAACTGAAAGGCTCAGAAGATTCCTCACTTTTAGATAGAGGCACTGAAATGATAAAAAGCCTGGATCGCCGTATTTACCAGCATAGTTTTCAAAAGTTCGGAGGCACGGATGCACTCCTGTCCCAGTTCTTCAGATCACTTTTTACCGATGGAGCAGTTTGCGGCGAGCTGGTTTTGACTCCCTCCAGAAATAGATTGGATAAGTTTTATTTCATCGATCCTGCCACCATCAGGTTTAAGCTCAAGGGTGAGAGCACCTGGGAGCTTTTTCAGGAGGTGGACGGAACTCTAATCAAACTAAATCCACACTCTACCTTTTATCTGGGGTTAGACCCGGATACAGATGACCCCCGAGGCAAAAGCATCCTAAGCTCCATCCCTTTTGTAGCCAGAGTGGAACAGAGGCTTTTGGAGGATATGCAGAAGACCATGCACAATGCTGGCTATCATCGCCTGCACGTCAAAATCAAGCCGCCGGACAGATTTTCCGGTGAATCCGATGAAAGTTATCTTTCCCGGGCGAATAAGTATTTTGAGGATACCGTGGAAATGGTGAGAAAGCTTGCTCCGGAGGACAATCCCATCACCTGGAGCGATGTGCAGATCGAATACATCGGTCCTTCCGGACACATCTCCTCCTCTCATTACTGGTATATCAATCATAAAGCTTTAATAGAGGACATCTGTTCGGGAGTGCATCTGGATCCGTCCATTTTAGGTTACTCCTATGGTCCCACCAGAAGCTGGGCTCAGTTTAAATATGAACTAATTCTGCGAAACGTTGTCTCCATCCAGGGCTGTGCCAAAAGGTTTTTAGAATGGATACGCAACATCGAGTTAGCCTTAAGAGGATTGCCTTTGGAGTGCATTCACCATTTCGATAACCGCAAATTCTTTGGCATGCTGGAACAAAGAGAGGCGGAAAGGGTTCATCTGGAAAATATCATCCGTAAAAAAGAGGCGGGGTTCATTACAGAAGATCAGGCGAAAAGAGAGATGGAGAGTAGCCAGTAGGCAGTTTTCAGTTGACAGTTGGAAGTATGCAGTAAGCAGTAGGCAGACTTCAGACTTGGATAGTTTACTTTTGAGTTGGCGATACTGGTTTATGTTTGTAGAAGCTCGTATCGAGATTCGACGTTCGAAGCACGAGCCTCGATACGAGCTTCGTCACCACCAAACCAGCTTCGAGATAACAAGGGTTTAAGGGATGATGATTTGCCAAAATTACAGAGAAGATTCTGGCGAAAGGCAATCTCCGACCCAGTTTTATTTGCCAGAGAGTTTTTGGAAATTGGACCGCATCCTGGACAGGTGAAATGGTTATTTAATTCCACTAGACCGGAAAATGCCCTCCACACCGGCAATCGCTGGGGCAAAAGCCTGGCGCAGGCTATCAAAATCCTTCATCGCTGTTTTTTTAAAATCAGAAATCCCAAGTATAACAATACCGAAAAATACGAGGCGGTCAATGCCTCTATCACCTTAGATCAAGCCAAGATAATCTTCGAGAACGTGATCAGGTTGATCAAAGGCAAACCACATTTGGAAAGGCTGATTAAGGATGTGAAATTCACCCCCTTTCCTCACGTAGTTTTCGGAAATGGAGCCATCTTCTGGGTAAGATCAACTCAGAGAAGAGGAGAGTATCTTTTAGGGCGGGATTATGATTATTTCAATTTCGATGAGGTGGCGTTTGAGCCGCATCCGGAATATGTGGTCAATCAAGTTATCATGATGAGGCTGGCAGATCGGGCTGGAATGCTGGACTATACTTCCACCCCCAAAGGAAAGAATTGGTTCTATCAGAAATGCTGTGAGCTTGGTAAAAATCCCGAACTGGGTTACGTTCAAAATGGTGATTCAAGGGAAAATCCTCATATAAGCAAAGAATATCTGGAGAGAAAGCTAAAAATCCTGTCTCACAGCAAAATCGAGCAAAACATAAAAGGTCTGTTCATTGATGATGTAAATCAAGTGATAAGAGAAGAATACATTCGAGATGCCATGACAGCCTCCACCGGTCTGTCCGCACCAATAGCCGGACACAGGTATTGTCATGGCTGGGATTTAGCTCGCAAAAGGACTTTCACCGTGGGTGTCACTCTGGATATAACCACAAAGCCTTATCAAGTAGTGGCGCTGGAGAGATTCCAGCGGGATTGGAAGGATGTCTATGCGGCGATCAGAAGAAGGCACAAAGAGTATGGGGGAGAGGTGATCATAGATTCCACCGGATTAGGGGATGTGGTCTTATCCGAGCTTTCGAATATAAAACCTCAAGGGTTCAATTTCGGAGAAAGAGGAGGAAAGGCAAAATCCGAGCTAATTGCCAATTTGGAAAAGATGCACGCTTTGGGCAAGATAGCCTATCCTTATATAGAGCAAATCAAGGAGGATGGGGAATTATGGACTTTGCAGGATGAGTTGAGAAATTTTTATTGGGACAAAAATTCCGAATGCGATGCGGTGATGGCGTTGGCTTTAGCTTTGTGGCTGGTCAGAGAAGGGGGGAAGTCGTCTTTGGTTTTGTTACCGAAGGTGGAGAAGATTTGATAATTCGTCCACAGTCCGCAGTCCACCGCGAAAATCAGGTCAACGGTCATTTGACTCAACTGAGATTGAACGGATTAAGCGGATAAAGTAACGGAAGGTCAGTTGACTCAAATGAGCTTCAGCCTTCCATTAAATCACATCAACAAGTAGGGACAGGGCTCATCCCTGTCCGAACTGTAAGACGGACAGCCACGAGGGCTGTCCCTACGCATTAGTCTTAATGTTTTTAGTCCCGCTAAAGCGGGACACTCCAGAAGAGTTACTTCAAGCGGAAAACCAGATTCAGCATTATCTTTTCTTGGTCGTAGGTGCAGAGGACTCTGGAGGTTGGTTGATCATACATGGCAGAAACTATTCCCAGAACGTCGACCGTTATGTCCCGGGCACTCCAGCCTTCACGATAAGCATCTTCATATTCTTTGTATAAGCCCACAGAAAGGATCAAAAGCCCAGAGAAATATTTATTCATGTGTTTCGATAACAATTTTTGGGAAGCATAACATCCGGTGAAGTGCTGCCATTTGTCCGGGGCTTTTATGTCCCAGTGCTCATCATCCACAAAAAACCAGGGATCGCTTTGAGAAGCAATTTTCTTGAATCTTCCATCCCGGGGATAGTTCCAGGCATGAGATAAATTGGGTAAGACCAAGAGCAGAGTTATCAAGAAGAATAAGGTTTTCATCCTCATGACCAATCACCTCCGGGTTCTTAGCGGCGTAGCCAAGGGTTCATCCCTTGGTGCCAAGCCGTGAAGGCTTGGCTACGCTTTTTTTCAAGAGCCAATCTCCGTTTTTTCAAAAGTAAACCCCGCTTTCGGGCGGGGTTTACTTTGGGGGAACATCTGATCTCTTGGGGCTTATTGACTCTGCGAATCCCCCGCCTTTGGCGGGGGGTGAGTTTTTGAGTTCAGACATCCTTCAGGATGAATCTTTCAGAATGAATCCAAAAGCTTTGTTCCGGATGAATCTTAGAATCGATTTCAAAATTATCCATCCCACTCGATTGAACCAAACTGGATGAAGTTTGAGAAGACTGATAAGATGAAATGGTTTCCCCGTCGATATCCTCAAAACTCAAGAAGATGAAAAGAAGCGCCACCAGAATGGCAATTCCAACCAGAACTGCTTTTGGCGTCTTCTTTTCTATCTTCACCGGAACTTCCCGTAAGTAGCCAAAAATGAAATGCATGATAACATCCTTTCTTTGTTTCAGTCTTTATTTCCATCCCCCTATTGAGCAAACCCAGTGCCTATGTCCTCCATTATTAGAACCAGTGCTTTAAGTCGTTGTGGGAGTTGAAGAAAAACTGAACTGGGTTTTCTTTAAGTCTCAAAATCTTCGCAATCTGTGTGCAACTGGATGCAGAATTTATGAGAATGGATTCATTCAGGAGCCAAGAAAGAAAAGTTTAAGAGTTAAATGGTTCAAAAGTTCAAGGGTTTAATTCTTCTGGTTCAAAAATAAGAGAGCTTCTGTGGTGAAAAGGATAGGTCGGGGATTTGTGAAAGGAAGTCACTTTGGGCAACAGGTTAGGTGAGTGTTCATCTGGTGAACCTTTATAGAATTCACAGGAGCTTAAGTGGAAGAGCTGTTAGCATACGTAGGGGCAGAGCTAAGAAAGCCGAAAGAGGAGATCTCCGACGAGCTGATCTTTTTGATCAACTCCCGAATAAAACCTCCCAAGCCGGTAACCAAAGAGGATATCTTCGTCCGAACCATGTTTTTAGTCTCGGATGAGGTAAACTCTTACGGTGGTCGTTTCCCCTTAGAGGAGCTTTTCAACATTGCCAACTTAGTCATCGACTCTCCGGTGATGGTGGGGCATACCAAAGAGAAACTCCCCATCGCCAGAAACTTCAAAGCAGAGGTGGTGCAAAAAGATGGGAAAAACTGGGCGAAGGTGTGGTTCTACTGGCTGAAAAGCGCCAGGGATGCGTCTTCTCTGAAGGAAAACATCGACCATGGAATCTATAAGGAATGCTCCTTAGGATTTGTGTTTGAGTTTCCAGAATGCTCTATCTGCGGCGAAGACATGAGAAAATGCCGGCACATCCCGTTTAAAACCTATCCTGCAGAAAAGGGTCAAGGAACAGGGGTCAAGGAAGAAAAAGAAGCTTACTTTAACTATCGAAACATTACCAGAGTGCTGGAAACATCTTTAGTTTATCGGGGGGCAGTGCCCAATACCTCCATGTCAGATGAGCTATGGCTATACCAGAAGTGCAAAAAGAATTGCGGGGATTTGGATTCCTCCCAGAATTCT
>Ga0315549_1000370_pt1 | contig 54568 bp, 46 predicted proteins | sample SalMarSW160200MG_FD_203101 | JGI IMG/M metagenome (GOLD analysis project Ga0315549, IMG submission 203101) | Salt marsh sediment microbial communities from the Plum Island Ecosystem LTER, Massachusetts, United States - Salt Marsh Sediment SW1601-200 ...
TGCTGGATGATAACGGCGGGGTCTTATACCGGAACCAAGGTGAAGACATAGGGCCACTGGAGCCGGAACCGGGAACAGGCAGCTGGCACTCCACGCCCAGCTAACCCCACCCCAATAGAAACAAAAGCTTAATACTCAATCTTCGTTGGTAGCCCCAAAAGGGGGTGTCAAATGATGCTCCCTAGAGTATCAGTCAAGGGCAAATGCCGAAATCTTAGTTGTCGGTGGTATAATCACCTCAAAAAGATAGTGAGGTGGATTATTATGAAGGCATCTTACTGGACTGCATTTGGAGCAATGGCATTGCCACTCGGGGTCGCTATTCTAGCTCTGGTGATATACCTTAATAATGGCTTCTACTCCTTTGGAATGTGGATTGCTATAGCATTCATTGTGGCTGGATTCGCTTCTTTCATTGCAGGATGGGGGTACACTATTAGGGAAGAGCATCGCAACATTGTGAAGGATAAAGAAGAAAGAGAACAAAGACAGATTGAGATAAAAGAAAGACGAAGAGAGCATAGATTATATCTGATAGCCCTTTCTTATATATCGCAGGGACGAAAGGTGAGTTTGTCACAATTAGATAAGATATTGAGAAAGTGGGTAAATAAAGAGCAATGGGATAAAAAATGGGCTGAAGATAACCCAGAACTTGCAGAAGAACTTCAAATACTCCAGAAAGCACTCAGAGAAGAACTAAAGGACTAATAGAGGATGAATAGTGAGATTGCTTGTAAATACTGCCAATCACCAAACGTAATCAAATACGGCAAATATAAGGCCGTCCAATACTACTACTGCAAAGACTGTAAGCGTAAGTTCGCAGGCTTAGACACCATCCCCAAGATGCAGTATTCCACTTCCAAGATTGCCGATGTACTGAATATGTACTATGAGGGTATGAGCCTCAAAGAGATACGCCGTAACCTTATCCAACAGCACAACGACTATATATCCGATGCCACCGCCTATAACTGGGTTAAGCGATTTTCTAAGCTGGCTATAATGCAGACGGGTAAATACAAGCCCGATGTCGGCTCTATCTGGGTTGCGGACGAAACTATGATTGACTTGGATGGCAAGAATATCTGGCTGTGGGATATTATAGACACCAAGACACGCTTTTTAATCGCCACCCATATGTCCTATACCCGCACCATAAAAGACGCCCAGACACTTATGAAACAGGCTTACAGGCGAACAGGCAAGATACCTAGAGTGATATACACGGATAAGCTCGCTGCGTATCTGGACGGCATAGAGCTAACCTTTGGGGCGGATACCGAACACAGGCAGGGTGGCCCCTTTAACGTTGAAAAGAACACTAACCTGATTGAACGATTTCACGGCACTATCAAGAGCCGAACCAAGGTTATGAGGGGATTGCACACGATAGACTCGGCACGGCTGTTTATGGACGGATGGCTGGTGCATTATAACTTCTTTAGGCCTCATATGTCTTTGAGGGATAGCACACCCGCACAGGTGGCGGGTATAAGGTGTCCCCTGCGTAACTGGAAGGACGTAACCGAACAGCCATTCCATATAACGGCTAGGATACCCGCTTACAAGCCGATGACTACAGTACGCAAGAGCAAGAAGGTTAAAACTAAGCGTAAGAAGGCTAGAACGTCAGTACCGACAATATCAGTAGGCAGGATAAAAGGAGGGTAGAACTATGATCACACAGACCAAAAATAGAATAAAGCTACCAGTTAGCAAGATAGAGGCTTTTAACTCCGCAACGGCAATAGCCAAAATACTACTCCCTTACGCCGAAGCCGATAAACGGGATATTTTGGCTAAAGCGGAACAAGTCTTAAAGACTTTTAGTCATTTAGGTGATGAGAGATAATCTGTGACGTAGGATGACAGATAATTGAAAGCCCAATTAAAATATTTCTCCATCTCTTCAGACTTTTGTGTGGGTTGTGGAACATGCCCAGTTACTTCTGGTGTGCTTGCCACACCTAACGCCCAATCACCAGCCACCTCAATTATAGACGCTAATACCTCAGGAGACAAAGCCATAAAGCACCTCCAATCGCCACTATTATACCATCAACAACTAAGGTTGAGTAGAACCAACAAAAGTACCTCATTTACAAATGTCAGCTTCTGAGCTAAAATAGTAGCGGTTTTGCCTTGTCACCTCCCCCAGCACACAGTAAAATAGGTGACAACAGGTAGAAAGCGGGCCGCTAGCTCAACTGGCAGAGCAGCTGACTCTTAACAAGTCCACAGATGTGGCAGCAGGCAATAACATTCTGTTGGCAAGGTTCCTCGAATCCCGTAGGCAAGGTATCTCCCCTCAGACAATCAGGTTTTATCGACTTTGCCTTAGTCCATTTCTGCGCAATTATCCTCTTACAACACAGGGAATCAACAGCTTCTTGGCTAATTTGAGATGTGGCAATGCTAAACATGCCTACTATCGGACCATCAGGGCACTATGCAACTGGATGGTGAAGGAAGGCTACCTCAAAGACAATCCCATACAGAATATTGATGTTCCGAAGATCAGCAAGAGAATACCGCCAAGCCTGACTAGTGAGCAGGTTAATCTATTGATTGAGCAAGCTGATTGCCTACGAGACAAGGCTATCATTTCCTTATTTGCAGATAGTGGCATGAGGCTTAGTGAGCTGACGAATGTTAAGACCTCAGATATTGATTGGGAAGAACAAACTATTACTATCTGGGGTAAGGGTAGTAAGCAAAGGAAGGCTCCATTTACAGGTAAGACGGCAATACTATTGAAGGAACTAATCTCTCAGAATGGCACAGGTGGAAATATATGGCATCTGACATCTTGGGGGATAGTGTCAGTGTTTAGGAGATTAAAGCAGAAGACTGGGTTGCCATGTAATCCACATACCTTTAGGAGAACGTTCGCGAGTAATTTACACAGGGCTGGACTGGATATTGAGCATATAATGAGGCTGGGAGGGTGGGAGAGTTTAGATATGGTGTTGAGATATACGAGGAGTGTGAAGTTTGAGGAGAGTTTGAGCCTTTATAGAGGGATAAAAAAGTAGATAATAATATAGTATTTTAAAGTCCTGTCTATTTATGATAAAGTAGTAAGAAACATGACACAGGGAATAAATTCACCATTAAGATATGCTGGCGGCAAGTTCTATGCTCGTAAACTAATCATTAAACTCATTCCTCAGCATACAAATTACATAGAACCATTAGCAGGTGGTGCTTCTCTTTTCTTTGCTAAGAATAAGATAGAAGAGAATTGGCTAAATGATATTGACCCCGAGTTAATGAATTGCCTGATGACGATTAGAGATTACCCTGAGGAACTAATTAACAAATTAAAGGGAGAAAAAGCAACTAAAGAAAGGCACACCTATTATAAAAATGAATTTAAACCATCAGATGACATTGAAAAGGCGGTCAGATGGTTTTATTTAAATCGGACCTCGTACTCTGGAATAATGAACATGCAGAATTGCTACTGGGGTTATGGAGATAAATATAGCATGCGACCGGAAAACTGGCCTCAAAACATTAGACGAACATCAGCAAAGCTTAGTGGTGTCAAACTCACTGCGCTTGACTTTGAGCCTGTTATTGAGGATGCAGATGATGGGGCATTTCTTTTTATAGATCCACCTTATTTTAATGCTGATCAAGATAAGTTCTACACTTTTTCTTTCGAAAAAGAAGATCATATTCGATTATGTGACCTACTTAGAAGGCATAGCGACCGGATTCAATATCTGCTAACCTATGATGATAGTCCCGAAATACGCTCATTATATGAGTGGGCACAAGAAATACGTGAGCAAGAATGGAACTATACTATTAATAGAACTGACGACCAAAAAAATGGAACAGATCAAAAGGGTAGCAGATACAAAGGCAAGGAGTTGTTTATTCTTAATACATTACAGCCTTAGAAGACGGGTTTATGATAACAAACCCTCATCCGTTGATATAGTCCCAAATTTTTTCCTAGCCCAGAGAATTGTCTTACCAACTCGTACCATCTCGGCTCGGTATTCTTCGTAATCTCGGTGCATAAAGCGATGCCCTTTAGATAAATCTGGGGACTCTATATCATCTTGTGGTTCACCCCTTCCAATGGATGCCTGATAACACTGAAATGCAACCTGCGCATCATAAAGATTTGTCATTTGTTTTATCCAAGTCTCACCATGATGCCCCCAACTCTTTTGTTCTGCCACAAAATCAGAAAAATCACGATTTATGAAGATCCACAGTTTATCATCATTACCTTGAGCATCAGATGATACGTCATAACCTGCAACATCTTCTTTATTCCATTCTTGTTCGAATTGATCTTGCATATCCTGCCAAGATTTGACATTTTCATCAGTAGGATGTTCACTAACATATACTAAGTCATAGTTAGGTATCTGGAGACGGCTTCCAATAATGATTGTTCCACCTCGTGGTGATTGCGGAAGAATTTTGATTGGTACTTTATCGGAAAAGTAAGAACCATCAGCAAGTTTCAATCTCACCTCAAAATATCCTGGCTCGAGAGGAGCCGTTCCTGCTGGTGTGAATATAACAACCCCAATCTGTCCTCGTAGAGGTTGATTAAATCCCTTGTATATAACTGGGGATGGAAGAGAAATAATTTCAAATGTAGCTGGTTTCACTAAACGAGTTAAAATGTCATCTATACAGTCAGTATCAATCCAAATGACTCTTTGTTTCCCTTCTTGTAGCCTAATCTCGCCACCTTGAGTTTTGACTTGGAACCGGGTGGGAGGGTCAGAACCAGAATAAGGTGGTTCTGGTGAAGGTATTACAATCTTAATACGTAATGGCTTAGGAGTTTTGCATATCCATACTCCAGGACGCCTTAAGGTAGCATTTAACTCACATGTAGAGTTTGCCACAGCATTTTGGTTAGCTGAAAGACGGATAACCCATCTACCTGCGTAGTGACTAGTTAAGTTAACTTCTAGAATGCTGGGATTGGATAAAGAGAATTCAAACTTTGCTTTCGATAATACATCATCTTGAGCATTCGTAAGAGCTACTACATTCACACTGTCCCCCGGTGAAAGCTCTATAACTCTATTGGGATTTGAGAAGGTAAAATAGGTCGGAATCTCCTTGGGCTTGAACTTAGGAAGTTTATGTTTGGCAACACTTTCCTTAAGCTCCATCACCTGTCCCCTAAGAAACTCGTGAATCATTGGATCTAATATTTTTCTTAATCCGATATCTTGTTGAGAATTGCTTCTTTGCAGGAATGCCTGTAAGCGATTAAATTGTATTTTCTTGAGTTCACCAATGTGAACTTCTAGTGCATCAGCTAACCACGATTCTAATTGCTTTTCGCTTTGCTCTTTTGGCTCTCCTCGATTGGAGCCAAAAAAGCCCCGAAAAGAGTCGCCCATGTAATCTGTCTCTATGTGGACTATCGTTGATTCTCCAACCCGCGTGAGATTCTTTTCACGAAAAACCTTTTCGGTCAGTGATGTATGAACCTGACCTCCAAATGTAACAGCACAAGGTCTTTGTGATAGCCTGCCTCCATCTTTAAAGAATCTGATTCTCTCCTTGTGTTCATTTCTTCGAATTTTTGTTTTAGGATCAACTCTTAGATCTTCAACTACCCAATAATTTATGCGAATAGCCCCACCTGTTTCGAGTGGTAGAGTATATCCTTTATTCCAAAACTCTACTCTTCTATCCTTATCTGGTTCGTTGTAGAAATCTTCTAACCGTCCTCTTGCACCAGCTAAAGCACGATTATACCCACCTTTATATCCTTCCGTGCCTGGATGTTGAGCATCTCCAATAATTGATGAGCGCTCTTCTACTAGCATGTAAGGTAGAACGGGATCAAAGAGTCGATAATCTAGTGTTCGCCAAGGTGCTAGCCCAGCTGCTTCTGATCCAAAGGCACCAGTATCTCGCATTTCAATATGAGAAACATAAACACCATGTGAGAAGTCATGACCAGCCAAAAGTTTGGAATCGAAACTTAACATGCTACCAGAAGTATCGACAAGGTATTGATAGTCATTTATCCTAGCTTTCACTTCTGCTGATTTCCTAACTATAGTCCAACCAACCAAATCTTGCTTACCATTCAAAAGACGCGGTTCTTTTCTAGATATTATTATCGTATACTCACACCACTCGAAACTAGAAGATCCACCATGACCATAAGCACCTATAAGATATGGTTTTTTTCCTTTATTGCTGTTTGCCAAGGACAGAATTGTGTTAGGCATGTCATCAGGATGTATACCTTTTCCTCTGTCCTGAATTATTATCGTAGGTGCCCCTCGTTTTCCTCTAAGAATAAGCTTGAGATTTTGTGCTATCCGTCTGCGATCATCAATAGATAAATTCCTTGCTCGACCCTGAGGAATCCCAAAAAATCTTTCGGCAGCTTCAAATATTGAAGACGGCTCTTCCACATGACTGTTTCCTGACATGAGAGCAAGTTCAACTTCGCGTTGAATCAGACTCTCCATACCATTAACTAATCTCTCAATTAATGGGTTAATAGGGTCAGGGGATACCTCTACATTAGCTGCCGGGCTTTCTCTATCACCGAGATTGTGCCAAGTGGCTCCAGAGCAATTTTCTTTGATAAATTTCTCAACCGCACTCTTTTCTTGAAGTTTGAATAATCTGTCAACTTGCCTACTATTAAGTTGAATCATATTACCCTCGCTTGGCTATATAAGTTGCTTCCAATTAGCCCTAATAATTGCATGCCGTAACATTGATTCTAAATCATCTTTCGACACTATCACTGCCATGTTGCGGCTGGCATACGGCCCCTGAACAACAGAATCATACCTTGCAATACGAAAATCTTTGTACTCTTCGGGGATCTTCCCTGATGGTCGCAGCTGCTTGCCACCTCGAACTTTGATAACACTTGTAAGTAGCTCATCAGATTCATAATTATTACCAGCAGCGAATTCCACTACTGGCCAGTTATCTAACCACACCACGACACGCCGACGCATTTGTCCCGCAGCCTGGCGATCTGTGAAGCCTATTCTAAATGTATGTGCACGACCATTAATGTCTCTCGTAGTCTCATATCCATTTTCAAAGTGTTCCTCTGTAGTAGGCCATTTGTAATCAAATGGTTCAATTTCTGTAAAACCTGCTGTCTCGTATTGCGGCGTCAAACTGCTCGACTGCTCTGTTAACTGGGAATGGTGATTTCTATTAATAAATTCTACAAGGTTGGCTTCAGTAAAACGCCATTCTGTACCTATTTTGAACCCGTGTAGACGTCCCTGTTCCAACTCTTTCTCAATGACATCTGTGCTTATTTTGAAATAATCCGCTGCCTCCTCAATAGTCATTATCTTGGGTAGAATTGAATCATTCATTTCTATACCTCTTTACGCTAATGATGTTATTATACAGGAAGATAGGTGGTTTGTCAAGATGGTTAGGCGATTGGTTTATGGAAGTTATGGAGAATTATAATCTTTATACAGATCCTTGTCAAGATGTATAGTGAATTTGGCGCCTACCTACCTAAGCAGCAGTAAGTAAACAAGTGCCAGAAGCGCTACAATACGCGCAGTTTGCATTATAAACGTTACCTAGGCACTTAGTATGCCTAAGTAATTCAAGCAGCCTGGTTTTGGATTTAGAGATTATCTCGATCTTAATAAACTTACTCTAACCAATAGTAGACGGTTATATTCACTATCTCTTGAGTATCATATGGAAAAGGCATGAAGCAGATGGTGTAATAACCCGACTCCCCGTACGGACGGTCACATTTGATACTGATGTCACCTCCAGACATTCCAGCCATAGAATGCTCAATTCTCTGACCCTCTATCCAGAATCCAGGCTCCGGGTCAAGTGGAGTCGGCTCAAAGACGCCAGTTATCTTAGAATCAGCTGCATAGGTCTCTAATGGGTAAGCGGCTCCACCAGGATTTGTCCACCAGCGATATACAGCCTTATCACTTTTCCAGCTGCCTTTAATCGTTTGGCCTTTATTTGCGTAGATATCCAGCTGATAAATTTTGCCGCCTTCTACAATGAACTGAGTTTCCGTAGGTGTTGGTGCCGTGCTGAAACAGCCGCAACCAACCAATGATGAGCTAACTACCACCAGTATAGAGATGATGATTAACGATAAGATTCTTGAAATTACCCGTTTCATGGCTTCCTCCTTTTTTGGTTTGCCCTGCCCTACTAAGTCGTTAAAGCTCAAACAGGTATATTATAGCGTAAAATGTGCTCTACGGGAACACTTATATTGCAGTTATCCTTTATTATTCAGATGTGCGTAGAAAGAACATAATCGGCCAGCGAGTTCGTAAGGGTAGAAAAGAGTCGGGGATTACTCAAATGGAGTTAGCCGCACAACTACAGCTATTGGACGTAACCATAGACCGGTCAGGAATAGCTAAACTTGAAAGTGGAAAAAGACCTGCGTCAGATATTGAGGTTTACGCTATCGCCAAAATCTTAAAGGTTCCTATACCTTGGCTGTTTGAGGAGAGTAACAACCCGCTTGAGTCATTGGGGCCTTAATCCATATCATTGCTAGTCGAGTATCTTTCACTTTCAGAATTCTAAGCTGTCTCTTATTTGACGGGCTTTCCTGTTTTCACTTCAATAAACCTACCGGACTGGCTTTTTATCAATATTCTATACCACGCAAGTTTGTAGGAAGTGTCCAAACCGAATTCAGGGGCTAATGCCTTGCCAGCCTGATATTTACTTCGATAGACTTTCCCCGTGTGGGTGTCTTTGACTGGTATTCTCCTGTTATTCTTAAAAATTCCTGTCATTAATACCTTATTTTAGGTAACCCTAATTCTGCTTTGAGCTTTTATCAAGAGAAGCAGTGATTATATACTCATCTTAAAATATTTATCAAAAATATGCCATTTACCCCTTGACACGCCTGCGACTACGACTGCGATAGGCGTGATCACCAGAAAAGTCGGCTTGGTATAATACTTGTAGAGAGAATGCCCACCTAGTTGGGTACATACTGACTGGTATAGCTGAGGTAGCTTAACAGGAGTAAAAACTGCGTATTTGGGCTTTTAAAGCGTTTTGCAGCTGGTAGGCATAGGGTAATCAGCATATGGCTAAAACATATATCTATTAGCGCACAACTACAAACTAACTATAATACAATTGCATACTAAAAAAGGGGGCAAGCGAGAATGAGAAAAGTTATCCGGGTAAACCCCAAAACCCACATGATGTGTATCCCTGAGGAGATAGCAGAAGATGGGTTAGTTGGCGATGTAGAGTCCTTTCCGAATGCGGTTACCCTTACGCTGGTAATGCCAGGGGCGACCCTTGAAGATGTCACGTCAAGCCTGGAACGCACACTCGAAGACATCAGGCACCGTATGAGATTTGCCGAGAGAGTAAAGGACAACCCTGAAAGCTATCATAAGCGCATCCACAAAGAGCCGAGGAAGCTGAAAACCAAGTCGTTAGGGGGTAAGTTTGCCGAGATGAGACAAAACATACTAGGAGGAAAATGATGCCAGAGGCAATATCTGATGAGATTATACCCTACCACACCGTAGTCATATGTAGGAATTGCAAATGGCCGTGGTCACCTAAGACACCTAACCCAAAGTCATGCCCCCATTGTAGTTGTAGGGATTGGGATAGCGGCCAGCGCTTGGATATTTCCCTTCTACCGAGGCTAAAGAGGAACTTCTTCCTCGGCTAGTAGATGCCCTACCTGTAGTCGGAGGCTTATCATGGCCAGCGAAGAAAAAGGTATAGAGCCGGTTGAACCTGAAGAAAGCTCTGAACTTATAGAAGAACCTGGTAAGAGTATCACACTCAGGGGTTGGCTACCTGAAGACGCCCAGGTTATTGATGATGTGATTGATGAGCTCCAAATTAGGGCTCCTAATAATAAAGCCCTTAGGGAACTCCTCACAAGCTCTCAAATGTATCCAGAGGCCGAAGGTTTAGAGTCGGACTTGGGATATATAGAATGTGACCCTACCCGTGAAATGATAGTTAATCTAGTCGTCTCGATGATTAACATGGATGACCAGTTCGGCGGGTTTCTTTACCGCGACAAAGCACCGCTTACCACTGTCCTTATTGGCTTTGGCCTTACGAGAATTGAAGCACTATTGGTTAAGAGGAAGGAGAGACTAAAAAAGGGGTGGGAAGACTTCTGCAACCAGAAAACCAGGTTCACTTTAGAGGGTTATTCATGGAAGGTACTCAAAGCCACAGAAAGAAAGGATGCATTCCACCGATTCAAATACTATGTCCTTGACCCATCAATAAGAGGCCGAATAAATGGCATAAAGCGTGAGTACAAGTTGGATCTATCATTTATAGCTGAGATGAGCATACTTGAAGCCATAAGAACATCAAGGCTTATCCCTCAATGGGCTGTGAAGGAATTCAATGAAGAGCATGAGAACTTTGAGAAGTGGGCAAAGATGAAGGGCTTTATAGATACTCTGGATATTTCAGAGGAGCTAACATGATTAGCTGCTACTTTACAATAATACTAGGGGAACTGGGGAAAAAGGGAACTGGGGGAACTGGGGACTGGGGGTACACCCCACTATACTAAGTATAAGAGCTGGCGTAAATGAGCAACACAGCAGAGCAAAGAGCACATCTACTGAAATACATGGAACTAGGGCTTAGACCAATTCCACTGAGAGGTAAAGTCGCGAATTACCACTGGAAGTCTTTTGTGTTAACACAATCCAACATGGAATCCTACATCACACCTGGTACTAACTGGGGCATCCGTACCGGTCAGATCCCCATCGGCACGTATTTTTATGCAGTGGATATTGATGATAAGCTTCTCCTCTCCAGATTCATGGAGCTTAACCCCTTACCAGAGAAAGCACCTATCGTATCCACTGGTCGTGGGTTCCACATATATCTGAGTTGGGGTATGCCAGCAGAAACAAGACATTCCCCTGGTCTTGACATCATCGCCAATGGGTATGTGGTTGTACCTCCATCAGTGCATCCGAGTGGGAAGATATACCGGTTCATAGTTCCACTGGGAAGCCATATACCTATGCTAAACCCCCGGTCAATCTACTGGCCCTTACCCACTCTTCCTTTTCGTCCCAACCCTATTGCTGGTAACGCCCGAAATTCTGCAGGGCACCTAGGAGGGGACAGCTTTGATTGGGATAACATCTTTAACGGCGTCTCTGAAGGTCAGCGCCACAACACTCTTGTTCGCTACCTCGGCATCCTTCATTCAAGGTGGGACACAGAAGATGAAGCCCTAGCCAAAGTAAGTGAGTGGAACAAGCTCAACAATCCACCAATACCAGAGCATGAGTTGGTGACTACTGTAAGGTATTGTTACAGAGAATGGGGTAGGAGGAAGGTAGGAAATGGCAACAGGTAAACCCGAAGAGGGTAACCAGGAAGATCTAATTCCATCGAAGGACGAGATTAGGAAGATAATGGCGGAAGTCTTCCAAGCTTACCCAACACAGGCACCTGTAATCCTTATGCAGATTGAGGTCGCTAGAATGATGCAGAGATATATCGAGAGGCTCAAGATGCAGTTAGAAGAATCAATCCATGAAATAGGGGATAATATAGACAAGAATATGTAGCAGTGCTATACACAGCATGGTGCTAGTTTAGCAAGCGTTAATTCCATCTATTGGGAGTGGCCTACAGCTTTTTGGATTCAGCAGTGTGCATAAAAGTGTATAGCGCGTGGATCTATAGTGCTGCTATGATGCTATGCTAAGTTCGGGTTTTGCTGTATTCTGCTACAGCTAGATTTATCATGACTCCTTTAGCACTTGCTACACACCCTTAGATGGCTTTGTCTACTCATCTTTATGCCGCTAGTGAGTGAATTATGGTGTACTTGGCTGTAAGAGCTGTAGAGTTTCGCTAAAACACTACTCTAAAAAAGCTTACAAATAAAGCTAAACATGACACAATTATTATAAGGGCTAGAACCCCTTGGACGGCCCTAGGTAAGTGAGGGGTCGATAGCTTATTTGGGGTATTGTTCCATATGATCCCTTTCTACATCTGGGGCCGGCAGCCTTAACCTCCGAAGGCAATGCCGGCCCTACTACAAGGAGGAAAAATGTTCAGACCAAATGCCACAACGACTTCAGGATCCCCGACTAGGTCTATGCAGTCAGGTGTATTGCCTATGCAGGTTGCCCAGCAGACCGGTATCGACATCAACTCCATCATGAACATGATGCTCATGATGATGATGCTGATAATACCAATGAAGATGATGGGTGGTATGTTCAGTGAGGAGAAGAAACCCGCGCTTGCATCGGCTAAAAAATAGAGGGTATAGCGAGGGACGGCCCAGCCCCTAGCTGCCTTGTTGGGGCCTGTCTATTGACTTACTCTAGTAGGCTCTAGGCAGGCCCTAACACTAACCACCAGTAGGAGCATTAAAACGAGATACTCAATCATCGGCTCAACCTATAATCAGGTAAAAAGTGTTGGTGGTACTGATATTAGGGAAGCTCGTTCCACTAAGATTATCTTCGCTACACTTACCGAAACCCAAGTAGCTCGGCTTAAAGCTATGGGTTGCCAAGTTGAATTGGTAGACAAAGTTGGTACCGTGGTAATGCCACCAACGCCTGTTGCTGCAGCACCTATATATAGCCCTGAGCAGCTAGTTAGTATTGTAGGGTTAGAAGAGCTGAGGTCAATATCGAAACCACCCTTGTATGGAGCAGGCTTCAATCTAGCTATGATCGACACCGGAATAAGGGAGAGCCACGAACAGGTCAAAGGGCGTGTTGTCTACTCAAAGAACTATACCACCAGTCCTATGGGGGACGGCTTTAATCATGGCACCTCAACCTGCAGCGTTGCTTTAGCAGTAGCGCCGAAGTGTAACATACTCAATTTGAAAGTCCTCAATGATAAAGGTGAAGGTACTGAGGAAGAGGTTGTCTTGGCTATAGATGACTGCATTGACTTCCATGACAGCCGACCGGAGATTGCGCCTTCAGTAATCAATCTCAGCCTGGGCTCTGTAGATAATGGCAATCCTAATAACATTCTGCGGGTAGCTTGCCGAGCAGCTATTGATAAGGGTATCTGGGTCATTGCTGCCGCTGGAAACAACGGCCCTGCTCCTGGGTCTATAATGACCCCAGCCTGTGAAAAGTATGTGGTAGCTGTTGGCTCAGCGAAATACCTGCCAGAGCAAGAGACTTTTTTGGTGAGCAATTTTTCTTCCCGTGGGCCAACTCTGGAGGGCCTGATCAAGCCGGACGCATTATTGTTTGGCGAGGACATCGACATGGCAAGCTCCTCTAGTGATACTGCCACTATTGCTAAAAGTGGTACCAGCTTCGCCGAACCCTTTGGGTCAGCAATGGCGCTCCTAATGCATGAAGGGCTTTATAGACGTGCTACGCCAACACAAGAGATCCCTGGTGTATATCCAGAGCTTGGGATCTACCATTTTACTCCTGCAGATCTCATTGACAAATATCTTGCTGGGCTCTCTATTAAGCCACAGGGTATACCAGCCGTCAAAGATAATGACTACGGTTGTGGTTTACCTTTTGGGCCACTTATCGTTCAGAAACTCAGCGTTAGCCCGGTAGTAGATGTCAGCAGTATGCTGGGGATGTTCGTTGTTTTTTCAATGATGGGTATGATGGTAAGGATAATAAAATGAACCAGATCCAGTTACAATCCAGTTACAGTCGATAGGTTGGATACTTGTTTTTAGTGGTACCATAACCATGTTAATTGTCAGCATTATGACCGTAGTGATTTCAAACCTATTGGGGCCAAAGAGCCGTTGCATACAATCATCAATAAATCCGAGGTAACAGTAAAATTGTATGCACACTGCTTTAGTAAAACACTGCGCAGAAGCGCTGTAATACAGTTTTAGCGCATTTCTACACTTAATTAAGCGTATTATATGGCTTGGAATTAAAAACCAACCTGGGGTTACCAAATGTTACCTACCGAAGATAATCAACAAAACAACGGCTCTTTACATGGGCGAGCAACTACCCCTATCCGACCAAGTCTAATCACTAAGTCTGTCTTGATGGGCCGGACTCCCCTTAGGAATGGGCAATATGTGACTGAAGCGTCAATAACCGACCTACATAATGCCTATAAGGAGCAGCTCCGACAGTATAATAGCCTCAGGGAGAAGAGTAGACAGCTTAGAGGCATGAGTGTCCATAGCTTCATGACCCTGTTCAAGTTTGCCCGTATACTTGGCCTTGTAGAACATGTACGGGATGAGACTAGGAACGAGCCTATCTATGGCAACCTATATAGGGTTGAGAACGGGAATGGTCTTCGCATAGTCACTAACTCTCGGAAGATCTATCGCCTTTCCGATAAGGGTAGGCAGGACACAGAATCCTGGGGTAACTTATGTGGATCGTGGAGGGAATGGCGGCATGGAACCCCTGAGACCAGCCAGCCTGGAGAGGAACCTACGGCATGAGTAGATTGAGGTATTCCTATTGCCCGTCTGTTTTCAATAAATTCAATCCTATAAAAAAAGCCGCAGCTATTCAAATGAAATATCTATTTTATTTGAATTTATCATAATATATAAGAGCAATCTTTTCTTAAAAATTTTCTTAAGGGGTTTACGAACTCACAATTACAACCTACAATTGCATCAAAACTTCAAAAAGGGTAAACTGATGAGTAAAGCAGACTTGGCAAGACAATTAGGAGTAAGCCGAACCTATATCACTCTACTGCTCAAAGGAAAAAGGAAACCTAGCCAACAACTTGTCAACAAAATCAGTCAACTCAGGTTGACAAACATAGATTCAAGCGGGCCGCTAGCTCAACTGGCAGAGCAGCTGACTCTTAATCAGCAGGTTACAGGTTCGACTCCTGTGCGGCTCACACTCAATTCCACCAGTTATGTCAACTTCTTGAGAGGTCTTCCCCAACATTTTCCCAACATCCAGGCTCCCGTTTGCCAACATACCCTCCCCGTTTTGTACCTGATCCAGCTTCGGCGGTTTGACAACATTATTTTCGTCCGGGGACTCTAAAAAAATAAGCTGGTCGAAACGCTCGGCAGCACTTTCCTGGAGACAGGGCACAACGTGGCTGTAGACATCCATGGTGAAGGCGACACTCGAGTGCCCCAGGCGCTCGCTGACTACCTTGGGATTAACCCCGGCTACAAGCATCAGGGTGGCGTGGGTGTGTCTCAGGTCATGGAAGCGGATGCGGGGCAGCCCTGCTTCCTTAAGGACCCTGGCAAAAGCGTGATTTACCGTACTTGGATCAAGGGGCTTGTTCCCCGGATAGGCAAAGACGAGGTCGGTTCCCTGTAGCGGTCTCCCGAGCAGAATACCCTGGGCCTCCTGCCCTACCCGGTGCTGCAACAGTATCTCCACGAGGGACGCCGGCAGTGTGATACGACGCCGGCTACTACGGCTCTTGGGTTCATCTACCTTACAGACACCGGCACGTTTGTAGAGAGCCTGGACCACCGAAATATATCCAAGCTTCAGGTCAACGTCGCACCAGCGCAGCCCGAGCAGCTCTCCCAACCGCATACCGGTGAATAAGGCGGTGTAAAATACAATAAAATAGAAATTACCCCGGGCCGCCGCCAGGAACCTGGGAATATCGTCCCGTGCCATGGTAGGCATTACCTGGCGACGGACGCGCGGCGGATCGACAGCTTCGGCCACGTTTCGTTCCAGATACCCCATTTTAACTGCCTGCTTCAGTGCCCGGTGCAGTATACGGTGATGATAGCGCACCGTGGAAGCGGAAAGACCTCCAGTACCGTCAGTCCGTCCCTTGAGCAGGGCACGGGCATAGTAGTCCTGCAGGTGCTGAGGGGTTAGCCTCTGAAGGAGTACCGCCCCCAGGGCAGGTACCAGGTGAATACGTATTTCCGAAAGATAGCTATCGACCGTCTGCGCCTTCAGGTTAGGTATTACACAGCTCTCGTGCCACGTACTGAGCCACTCACCCAGGGTAATCCGGTTCGGCTGGACAAAGCCGCCCCTCTCGAGACTATTTATCAGTTCACTCAGGCGCCGCTCGGCATCTTTTTTTAATCCCCTGACCGTCTCGAAATGCTGCCGGCGTCTTCCCGTGGCCGGGTCTCTGGGCATTTCGATGACAATCTCCCAGGAATTTTTTGACTGTCTCCTGATATGTCCTCTCATTATCCGCCATACCCACCGAATTTTAACACATTCAAGCCGGGCATATCTGGCACCGCCCGGGGAACGCATACATCAGCTCAATGGCAACCAGTTCCCGGTCCATGTCTCGGGCGATACGCCTGAGATCGGACTGGCTCTTCTTGCTCTTAAGCTTCGACATCGCCGACACTATTGGGTCCCACTCAGGCCTTTTCTTTACTTCTTCGATTACCATGGCCATGTACCGTGATGAAGGGGATACAACCGAACTATTACTATAGGCCACAACCAAGACGCCTTCACCCTCCCCTGTCGTTTCCTGGCTTAAGTCTGATCCCACGGTTTCGTGACCACCGGCAACGAGTAGGATATTGCTGAAAAGCAGGTCTCTGAAAGGTTCAAGCTCGCCGGGAGCGATACTTTCCGGCTGTTCGCTTTCCAGCTTATTTTCAAGCCAGTTCCATATGGCACTGCTTGAATGTCAAAAATGGATCAATAGAAATATATTAAGCAATATACCGATACATTCAGCTGCTCATGGTTTTACTTCAAAGAAATCAATTAAGACAAATGCTAAAGAACACCTTGCACAGAAATGCTTACTAAAAATAGATTTGAAGAATTTTTTCCCCAGTATAAATATAAACAGAGTAATAAACGTATTCCAACGTTGCGGTTATGCAGATAACGTATCTTTTTATTTGGCGAGAATATGTTGCTACGATAATAGACTACCGCAAGGCGCGGCTACAAGCCCATATCTAAGTAACGTGATTGCGCTTGCCTTAGATAAACGATTACACAATATGGCTAAAAAACTGACTCTCAATTATACGAGATATGCAGATGATCTTAGTTTTTCTGGAGATAAGATAACGTGGAAAACTGTTGATTACATTTCAAGAATCGTAGAAGATTGTGGTTTTGAGATAAATACTGATAAAACTCTTTTAATTAGCAAACAAAATAAGAAGATTGTAACTGGATTGTCTGTATCAGGCGATCAAGTTAAAATTCCTAAGCAATACAAGAGAAAACTAAGACAAGAATTACATTATATAATGAGTTATGGATATTTATCTCACGTTAGTAATAGGAAAATAAGAAATCCTTTCTACCTCGATTCAATTTATGGTAAGTACACGTTTTGGAAATCTATAGAACCCGATAACAAATTTTTTCAAAAGTATGACAGCAGGTTAGCGGAAGTGATAGGTTATATTAAATCATAAGATAACCTTTTATGGATGAATCATTACTAACAATATAAGGCATCTAATAGCTCTATACGAACCACATCAGACCTCCAATAACCAATAAGTACTGGACCAACAGCTTGCAGCATTATATCGCTATCTAGTTAAAGAGGATCAATTATGGACAGGTTAGTGTATTATCGTTGAGTATAGATAAAAAGGGTGCGGTGAACTTTAAACCTGAAGGCTAGGCGTGGAATTATGGGGGTAAAATAAGGAACGTTTTTATGATTATCCGATTGAAAATCGGCAACGAAAAGTACTCGTGATCCATAGTCAGGGTATCCAGTTAATCATTTCACGTCTTAAAAAGAATACTAGGGCACAGAACTATCCTTCTGTGCCCTGACTTTTTGCTGATTGATCCCCTATTATGGCACACAAGCAGTATTTTTCTGCGCCCTGATAATCGTCGAATTTCTGTTAGTATCGTCTCTAAACGATAAAGGAATAGCAGCACTAGAAAAGAAGTCGATTGTTAGGCCAGTCATGTAGCCTATACAGCCTGTATTTTTAAATATATCGTTTAAAACCATTTAAAAAGGTTCAAAAGTAGCACGTTATTGGTCCTGAAAACGTCATATTTTATGCAAATAGACAGGCCAGAAGCCAACCTACTCAAAGGCAAGCCGCGCCAGTAAATAAGAAATCGTCGATTCCGCCCCCTGGTTCAAATTGATTGTCTTCTTGCCGAGTCCATCGTAACAGCCACCAGTAGTCCGGTCGTACACCACCTGATTGAGGTTGTTATCTCCCAGAAACCAGTTGAACACTTGATACATTAGTTTCCGGTGGTATTCATCTTTGGTCACCAAGTAAGAGGTGCTAAGAGCCAGGACCATAGATTTCACCTCTTCTGGCTGCTGATCAAAGTGATTACGCTTACCATCTTTTTGACGCCAACCTTCCTTCCCGATTGGCATGTAAACACCGTCAATAAAGCTTTCTTTAATCAGGAAATCAAGCGTTGTCTTACCTATCTGCAGGTATTTTTCGCCCCCCGTGATGCGGTATCCCAAAAACAAGGCTTCCGGTAGCACCGCATTGGAGTAGGTGAGATAGTTTTCAAACCACTGCCATTCGGGAGAGTGCGTCTCCTCATACCAGTGGGTTAACTTATCACACTGGTCTCTAAGTGTCCTCCTCAGGTCAATTCCCTCTATCGACAGCTTCTTGTCCAGTAGTACATAGAGCGCTTTTATGTAGAGAGCGGTGGCACGGGGAGAGTCGAAAGAAATCACCTGGTTGAGTCTATTGCAAAATAAGCTGAAAGCCTTCTGTTTTGTGGTTCTCGGAAGCGAACCAGTTGTCATCGTCACAGCGAGAGCGTAAAGCGCCCGACCATTGGCTTCCTCAAGATCGGTTTGCTCATTAAGTGAATTGTTTAGAGTTCTATCGGCATTTACGTAATTCTGGAAGTGACCGTCAGGCCTGGCAACAAAGGTGATAAAGTCTAGGTAGGTACTGATGAGTCTCAGTAGCTTCCTTCGCTGTGTGCCTACCGGTTGGTTTCGGGAAAGTGCCATGAGTTTCCCATAGTATAATGCGGCCACGACCAACGCGCGGGCATTATCATCCAATGTGTATCCCGACGAAACATCTCGTCGGGACAACTTGGCAAACTGAATAATACCAAAATTATCGGTGAGGTGAATCAGATGGTTAAGCTTTATCTCGGGTAGGCTTTTCTGCCGACTTATATGATTGAGGCCCGGTGCATGCTGCGAGAAGACCTTGGCGTACTGAAGGGCAACATTTGGCCAGATCATATTGCGGGTGCGAAAATACGCGTTCTGGCCCAACTGCAACCGCAGATTCTCATCCGCCAGAAGCTGAAGGATGGCCTCTGTATATGATTGAGGGTTTCTGAAATCAACCAGAATGCCGACTTGGTCGGTTATGACCTCGGTGGCATGCGCAAAAGCGGTGGAGATAACCGGCCGGCCCATGCCGAGGGCATAGGATAGGGTACCCGATACCGCCTGGTTGGGGTCAAGGGAGGTAGAGATATAAATGTCAGTTGCTTTCAGGAAGTGGAGAAGCTCACTCAGGGGAAAATACTTGTTATATATCTTCACATGGTCATAGAGCCCAAGGCTGTATACCTTCTCAATAAGAGAATTGCGATAGCTCTCCGCTTCCTCTTTCAAGACGACAGGATGGGTGGCGCCAAAGATGATATAGACAAAATTGGGGAATACCCTTATGACCTCTGGTAAGGCGTCAATAACATACTCCAGACCCTTCCCTCTGCTTAGGAGCCCAAAGGTGGAAAGTATCATCCGATCCGAATAACCAAGCGCCGCTTTAGCCGGCCTACTTGAAGTATATGGCTGTGGGTGGATGCCGTGGGGAATCACTTTAATTTTCCGAGAGGGTATGGCGTACTGCTGGGAGAGTATCCTCTTGGAGAGCATGGTCATGACGATAATGGCGCTGGCCCTTTTGGCCAGAGATCTCACCGTATTGTAGAGTTTTTCATCAGGGTCAGGTAGGACCGTGTGGAAGGTAATTATCACCGGTTTTTTCAGCGCCTGCACAAAAGGAATCAGGTTGGCGCCCCATTCACCCCCGAAGAGACCAAATTCGTGCTGGATACTGACCAGGGAGACTTTGTCCATCTGGTTTATTCTCTGGGCCGTGGCGGTATATTCCTCCGGCTTATCCTGGTTTATCTGGAAGGTTACCTGCCGCGGGTAGCGGTAGCTTATGACCTTACCCGGATGCATAGCGGCAATCTGGGAAGTGACGGTCGGTGCCAGCATTTTATCCATATTATGGGTAAGGTTCTTGGTGAAGGTGGCAATCCCGCACTGGCGCGGTGGGAAACTGGAGACGTAAACGATAGCTGTTCCCCCCGGTTCCCCTGAGAGGGGCGGTATCGTTTTCCCCGGTTTCGTTTTAGGCACGACAAATCCATTCGTACGGTTATTCTTCAGCTTGGTCACCCCTCAGTTATTTTGGTAGGTATAAGGCCGCCGACTTTAGCGGTAGCTACGCAAGCTACCGTATCGGCACCACCATAGTAGATTAGTATCTCGTCATCGGCCTCGAGTATTTTCTTATCGGAGTCTCTGGGCACTGCCCCGCAGGTAAAGATAACATTATGTACCCAGCTCGTACCGGGCTCGCCTAATTCATATTTCTCCTCCGGCTCAAGGATGGCATTGGGTGAGCGGTAGAGAACGACGGTGGGGTCGGATAAATCAAGTAGCATCACCCCCAGTCGGTAGATATGGTCGTGGTTAACGCCGTGAGTGATGAGCAACCAGCCATATTTAGTTTTAATAGGTTGGGAGCCAGCCCCTATTTTGTTGCCGTCCCAGGCCATCCCGGACGTTGAGCCGGCCAGTATTCGGTTTTCTTTATGGGACCACGGGCAGCGGAGGTGAGAGGAGAAGGTTACCCATATATGCGGGTCAACCCGGTGAAGTAGGGCAAACTTGCCCTCGAACTGCTCGGGGAATAGGGTGGCATTCTTATCGGTAAATCCGGGGAAGACTAGCCCGTGTCTCCGCCAGGTTCCCCAGCGGTGGTTCACGAAATCGTCAACCGTAATGGAAGCCATAGCAATCTGGGACACAAGTCCATCGTAGGCAGTGTAAACCATATAAATGCGTTCGCCGATCAGTATCAACCGCGGGTCTTCACACCCTTTCTCTTCGTTTTTGCCCACTGGTTTAAAAATGGGCTCTTGCAGTCTCTCGGTGAATTTAAATCCATCCGGACTTGAGGCAAGGCCGAGGCGGGAGATACCGTCATCTCCCACCGCCCGGTAAACGAGATGAACCATGCTCTTGATTCTTATGGCGCCGGGGTTAAACACATATTTTGATTCCCAGGGATGCTCCTTGACAGGCTCAAGGATGGGGTTGCCGCCGAAACGGGTTAAAGCTCCCGCCGGGGGTTGCTCTCTGGCCACCGTTCGTGCCGGTATTATCTTATCGGCTTCCTTTGCCGTACCGAGCAGGATTGGGGTTAATTCCTCCCATTCTCTGCCCTCTCCCATAAGCTCTATAATCTTTTCATCTATGGCTTCTTTTGTGCCGCCTATCGCGCTGAAATATTCTGTAAGGAACTCTCTTGCGGCCCAGTCGCGTTCAACATGCAGCGAAAGAGGAGTGGGCAACCCCGTTCCCCCTTTGAAGCTATAGCTGGCCCATGTCCAGGCGGAGCAGGGAACAAACTGGCCATCGGGCAGCGTAATGGCCAGATGATAGGAGTCAATAACTTTATTGAGCAGGTCAATCAATTTAGCCTTGTCCTTTTTGCCTTCTTGGTGAAGCCAACGCGCCATTGCTCTCAGTCTCTCCACCAGAACGCGCTGGAGCCCGTTTTCAAAGAAGTTGTGCGCCGATAGCGGCTCCCTGCCCCAGTGTCCCACCAGTGAATTGATTACCTTCTCCCCGAAATCTATTCTTTGTTCGGCAAATCTCCGCCACACGTTGCCGAATCTCTCGAGCTCAATAATATTCTTGGCAGTGTGGGTAAAATAGTGTAATTTGGGGAACTCTCCCCCCATGCCCTTGTGTTGGCTGCTGATGACTATCCTGCCGGCAAGCTTACCGAGGGACCCAACCTCCTTCATTTCTACCAGCGAGGGTAATGTTTCGTAACCCACCACCACTGAACTTACCCGGCAATCCTGGAAGTGCTCCCGACGGGCGTTTTCCCGTACCAGTGCCAATATCTGGTCGACGTATTCCTGCTCCTCTGACCAGGCGGCTAGGGCTAAAACGTCATTGGGCTGATATTTCTCAAACAAGGCGTTGAGGCTGCTGAACCCCAGCTTTGTGAGCAGGTTAGAAGGGGGGGTGCGCTGCAGCAGCCATTTGGCCATCTCCGTGGTCAGGGCGAAGGTCTCTTTATGGGGCAAGTAGCGGAATATCGCATCCGCTACTTGCCGGCTTCCCTCCATGTCAGCTAAATCTCCGGGTAATAGAATGTCGTCCAGTTCCTTCTCCACCTGAAGCATAAAGTCCCATATCCGCTTTACTATATCCGCGGAGCTGGCATCTTTAGGCGTCTTTAACTCTCCATAGATAAATTGCCGGAACTCCTCCTCGTAGCGGCAGAATATGGACTCGTAAATGCCGTTGGCCGTAGCCATTACCGTCCCCGTGGCGCTGGTTATATCTAACGGTACCACCAGCGGAACCCCGGGGATAAACTCGCGATAGGTCACCTTGGGTAGCGCCGGCCTGAAGGCTTCCTCTCTCATCTCCCAGGCCGCTAGAAAATCTGACCGGTGACGGACAAATTCATCTGCTATCCGCTCAACCTGCAGTTCGGCTTCTAGAGACACCAGGTGCTCTGCCTCGCCGGCGGGCAGGCAGCCCAGTCTATCTCTTAGCGCCTGCAGCTCCAAGGCAGAGCTGGCTATGCAGCCTTCATAGAGCGGAATGAAGGAGTCTAACACGTCATCCTTGGCAAATACCTTACGGGAAACGAAATCTAACAGGGAATAGTAAGTAGTCCTGACCCACAGCTCAGGGGGAAACACAAATTGTCCGGCTTCGGCTCCGGCCAGCATCTCCAGTTGCTGGTAAATCTCCTCGGGCATGACCATCCTGTAAAGCTGGTGGAACCTGTTGAATCCCCGCTTATATCCAGCTACCAGCTGTTGGGGGAATATTTTTACCTCATCTGGTCTATGTGACTTTTTTGTCCCAAGTGTGGCTAAGGGTTGTAATAGAGGCATTTCATCAACTCTGTTTCTCTCCTTTATCCATTCCCTATCAGCCACAATTTGGTGGAAAAGGGCGCCGACCAGCTTCCGTAGTACCAGTTCTGTCTTATCCAGCGTTGGTCGGTGAATTTTTATGCCCAGATTGGTTTCGCAGATTCTTGCCCCGCTGGTGATGGCGGTGGTGGCTAACCAACTGTCTATACCATAACTTCCAATGTTAGCATCAGCTTGCAATGCCTTTTTTAGGTAGGTGGGAATCAAACGGCAGGAAATCCCCCACTGCCCCCCGGTCAAATCGTGAATGGGGCAGTTATATATGGCGGTGAGGATAGGGTAGAACACGCGGGTTGATACGGGAGCTTGAAGGTAATGGCGGTTAAACCGGGAGATAACCAGGTCCATCTTATCGTCCAGAATCGGGGCTAGGAGGAGATAAACCCAGTCCGGGGCTAGCCCCTCAACCTCCCCGTTCTTCTTTCGGCTCCTTAAATCCGCTTCCACAATGGCCAGGTTAGCGCAGAGACCCCGGGCTATTTCCATAATTGCCCGCAGAGCCCAGCCTTTTCCGTTTATATGCTCGTCATTGAGCAGGAAGGCTAACTGGTTTATCTGCTCACTATCGGGCAGTGTCTGTAGTTCCTTTAGAGTTTCCCCACCGAACGGAGACCCAGCGGCAACGATAACGCTTTTTCGCTCCGGATAAAACTCCTCCAGACCTCTTCTGACCATCTTCACCACTGACTGGATGGTGGCAGTTTCATTGTAGAAGGGGATGCCGACGACGATGTCAGCCTCTCCTATTCTTTTCACCTGGCTTAGGGGTTTCTGCATCGCCTGCCTAAAGCGTTTCCTGAGTTCTGCGAAGTACGCTGGGCTGGTTATTTCAGTTGGAAGAGAGGAGAGGGAGGTTGAGTCAACCTGGTTTACACCGTGTTTGCTTGGTGGCCTTACCATGGCTAGTCTCCTTAGTACGTACTTCTCGTATTATATACTATATAGATGTAGTTAGCTCAAAAGAAATCTGTCAGAAAGGCGTGGTGAAGACCTTCGCATAAGTTCTACCTTTTATCAGGCACGACCTACCAGAGCCGGAAGACCGACCCTGCTGCGGAGTTTTGAAAAGAATCAGGGTGTCAAGACACCAGGTCAACCGACTCCCTGATATTTTTATTTTACAGCTAGAATCTCAAGTGATCACAATACTCCTTTAGAAATTCTGGAAGCTTCTAATTCTTGCCTTTTAATGGTTAAATAAAATACTAGAATGTGACATTACGGACAATTGTTAGGTTTTGGGTAACAAGATAAGCAATTGTTCAGTGTCCTCCGCTTATCGGTTAAACAATGTAAACTACTATGCAATGTAAAGATCTCCCAGAGACTGATCAACATTAGGCAGATGATAGATTGGAACCCTTGTCAAACCTTGTTCTCTGGGACTGATAGTGATAGACTGTATACTCCAATAAATTTTCGAATGATAGTCTATGATTATTAACTAAACGGCCCTATGATAATCCATAGCTAAAAGGAGGTGCTCAGATAGATAGCTTCCATTTAAACGATTCTGATAGCTTTAAACGGCTTGACCCGGAGGACATGCTACAGCATATCCATAATGTTCCGGACATGTGCCTGCAAGCCTGGCAGACGGCGCAGGACCTTGCACTACCTTCAGACTATACTCACGTGGATAAGGTGATCATTTTGGGCATGGGGGGTTCTGCTATTGGCGGTGACCTCGTAAATGACTTAGTGACATCGGAGGCGAAAGTAGTTATAACAGTCCACCGTGACTATGACCTACCTGCTTTTGTTGACGATAAGACTCTAATAATTGCCTCTAGCTACTCTGGGATGACTGAGGAGGTTCTGCATTCCTTCGAACAGGCATTGTTAACAGATTCAAAGAAGTTAGTAATTACAACTGGTGGTAAGCTGAAGAACCTAGCAGATAATACAGGAATCCCCCTGTATTGCTTTGATTACAAATCTCAACCAAGGGCTGCTCTACCGTTCAGCTTCATGCCTATATTGGCTTTTCTTCAGCAACTTGGATTTATAAGTGATAAGTCACAAGATGTACTGCAAATGATTCAGGTATTAAGGGAGTTATCCTCAGGGATAAAGGAAACTGTGCCATTGGCTAACAATCCTGCCAAGCAACTAGCCCGGAAAATCCACGGTCACCTAGCTGTTATATATGGAGGGGGTATACTCTCTCAAGTAGCCCATCGCTGGAAAACCCAGCTTAATGAAAATAGCAAGACCTGGGCTTTCTACGAAATTATCCCCGAGCTCAATCACAATGCTGTAGTCGGTTATCAGTTTCCTACAGAGTTGAGTAGTAAAATAGCCGTAGTCCTTTTACGCTCTCCTTCACTGCCTCACCGAATCCATGTCCGTTATAAAGTAACCTGTCAGTTACTGGATCAAGCCGGGATTGACTATTACTCTGTTGACTCCGAAGGGAGCACTCCATTAAGCCAGATTATGAGCCTAGTACTGTTTGGTGATTATGTTAGCTACTATTTGGCATTATTAAATAACATTAATCCTTCCCCAGTGAGCGCTATAGACTATTTGAAGGAGCAGCTACGTAACGCCAAGTGAATCACTGCTCAGTAGGCCCTGATGGTTGAGAGCCGTCATTGAGATAGAGTAAGAGACAAAGCTATTATCGCTCTCTTTGTTAAAAGCGGGTTCTCAATCCTTTTAATTTCATCATCTTTCCTCGGCCCCCGAAAGAGTGGCTGAAGCGTTTAGCCAATCATTGGCCGGATTTCAAGCATCGTGCGAATGCTGTGAACTCTAACTCTATAAGTGGTACAATAAATGCCGAGCAGTCTCCATTTCCTCTAGAACATTCCGCCTCGTCGCCTCGCCGATGGGGAAAGCACTGCTTCAACTTGGCCCTCTTGGAGAGGGGGGAAGGAAAGACTCGCTGGACTTTGTCTTAGCATCTCTTTGAGAGAGGACCCAGCCATCTTGCTTCAATGAGAAACGATAACGTACGACTTGGGGTGATCGGAGCAGGCTCGTTTGGTCTGTTTGCCCTGCAACACTTCGTCCAGATTGATGGGGTGCAACTTGTCGGCATGGCTGGCACTCATCGCCAAGCTGCCCTAGCCTTTGCCCAGCGCTTCGGCATCTCAGATATCCAAGACGTAGACGCTCTGGCACAACGTCCGGATATCGACTTGGTTTACATCTCCACGCCGCCATTCCTACATCATTCGCAAGCTCTGAAGGCTCTGCATGCAGGCAAGCATGTGATTTGCGAAAAACCGCTGGCTCTGACAGTTGAGCAGGCCGACGAAATGATCACTCTGGCGCACGAGCGGGGGCAGCTCGTGGTGGCCAACCTCATGCAGCGTTATAATCCCTTGTTCGAAGTCATTCAGAGGCTAGTTGCCTCAAAGGCACTCGGCGAATTCCTCCATGGCTACTTCGAGAACTACGCGAGCGACGAGGCTCTGCCAGCTGACCACTGGTTCTGGGATCGCGTCAAAAGTGGTGGCATTTTTATCGAGCACGGCGTGCATTTCTTCGATCTCTTCGAAGGATGGTTGGGACCAGGTGAGGTCGTGGCCGCTCAACGTACGCTTCGTCCTGGCACAGATCTGGAGGAGCAGGTCAATTGCACAGTGCGCTATCCTGGCGGTGCACTGGTGAATTTCTATCATGGCTTCACCCAACCCAGCCGGTTCGATCGACAGGAATTGCACCTACTATTCGAGCGCGGTGATGTAGTGCTGGAGGAGTGGGTGCCCGTGCGGGCTCGGATCCATGCATTAGCTGATGAAGCCTCTACAAGAGCGTTGATGAGCCTGTTTCCAGAAGCGCGGCTGGATGTCAATCGCCTTTACAGAGGACAGGAACGGCAAGCACGCGGCCGGCACAAGAGCTTGGACATTTACCAAATGATCGAAATTTGCTACGATCCGGGCGAAGAGAAGATGTCTCGCTATGGCGAAGTGCTCCGTGCCATGTTCAGTGACCAGCTTGAGTGGATACGTAATCCAGACCACCAGCGCAAAGTCACCGAACAGAACGGCCGAAGTTCGCTGGCTATGGCTGTGGCGGCGACAGGACTCGCGGATTTGGCCCATAAAGGACATCGGCCAAACTAGCGGTAACTGACCTGTAGTATAACAGCCGTCGAGTTCGTGAAGTTAGATATACTCCGCTGCACTTTATAACGTTCTGGATGATTCACCGAATTCCAATTGCACATTCCTGGCTTTTATTAAGGCGTCGCCTTGTGGATCTACACTCCTACCCAAAGAATATTTTGGCTATTTTATAAGCACTCATGTTTACGGTCTTTATTCCATCTGCTACTTTCTGCAGAGGGACACTGTGAATGCTGTTTCCCCTCAGAGCGGTCATCTCTCCAAATCTGTTCTTGGAGATAAGCTCGACAGCCTTAACCCCGAAAGCAGTAGCCAAGCTACGGTCATAGGCTACTGGTGTGCCACCTCTTTGGATATAGTCCAATGAAGAAACCCTAACATGCAACCCCGTCTTTCTCTCAATAAGTGTAGCCAAGACCTGTCCTACTCCGCCTAACCTGTCAGGGTCTTCGTGTTTGTCCATTGGAAGACTTGGCTTGAATATTACTTCGCCTCCCAGTTGTACTCCCTCCGCTACGACTACAATGCTAAAATTTATTCCTCTTTGATTTCTTGATTCCAGCATGTCACAGAGTTCATCCGCATTCTTTTCATCCATTGGAATCTCGGGAATAAGAATAGCATCCGCTCCGTTAGCCATACCAGCATATGTCGCGATCCAGCCTGTACGGCGACCCATCACTTCGAGAATCATTACCCGATGATGGCTGGCAGCAGTGGAACGAAGCCTATCTAAAGCATCCGTGGCAATTTGAACAGCCGTTTGAAAGCCTATAGTAAAATCTGTCTCCTTTACATCATTGTCAATGGTCTTCGGTATCCCGACCAGAGGAAGGCCCTTTTCATACAATTGGCTAGCTACGCTTAGAGTACCTTCACCCCCCAGAACCACAAGTGCCCTCAATCCGCATTCGTTAAATGTATCAATTACTCGTTGGGGCCCATCTTTTATTCTGAGCGGGCTTGTTCTTGAAGCCCCGAGAATTGTACCCCCTCTATCAATGATGCCTGAGGTTTTAATCCTATCCAATGTCTCGCTTATATTGAAAAGCAGACCCTCCCAACCGTCATGAAAGCCTATAACCTCATAGTCCATCTTGAGTGCAGCTTTTGTAGTTGCTCGGATTGCAGCATTAAGACCAGGGCAATCCCCACCCCCTGTTAAAATTCCAATTCTCTTCTTTGCTTCCATCTTTCACCACCTTTCACGGCATATCGAGCCTACGAAGCGAAGGGAAGCTATGTGGCCCTCTCATCGTGATTTCCATTTTCCCAAACTAAAGAGCCTGGGGAATAAAGCTTTTCGGATTTCATCGACAGCAAAGAGGCTACCACCAGCCAGAACAGCAATACCCCATTTGTCTATACCCAGAGGCACCGTGCTGAAAGCAATCTGAAGGAAGGGCACATATATGACGGCTATCTGCAACAGGATGGCTATAGAGACAAAGATTATCAGCCAGCGGTTGCGGAAAACCCCCAGACTGAATACGGTGTGCTCGTCGGAGCGAGCGTTAAACGCACGGAACCATTCAAAAACGACCATAGAGGCGAAGACAATGGTGCGCGCCTCTTCAAGGCTTACCCGCTGTTGTGCCCAGTTGAATACCAGGAATATGCCAACACCCATCATTATAGCCATGAACACAACGCGAAGGAGCAGCCCGGGGAATATGATACCCACGTTGGGATGACGGGGTGGTTGTTTGAGTTCATCGCCAAATTTTGGTTCGAGGCCCAGCGGAACCGCTACTGCCGTGTCGGTAACTAGGTTATTCCAGATAATCTGTACTGCTAGAAGAGGCGCTTTCCCCACGAAAAATACAGACAAGGTAAGAGCTAATATCTCTCCAAGGCTAGTGCTTAGCAAGAAGAAAATCACGTTACGTAGTCGATTAAAGATTACCCTACCTTCATCCACTGCTGCCACCACTGATTCGAAATTATCATCAGCTAGCACCATATCACTGGCTTCCTTAGCTACAGCAGTACCAGTGATACCCATTGCAATACCGATATTAGCGGCTTTGAGGGCCGGCGCATCGTTAACCCCATCCCCTGTCATGGCTACAACATGTCCGTGAGTCTTGAATGCATTTACAATTCTCAACTTGTGCAGGGGTTCAATCCGGGCAAAAACGGAAATATTCTCTATCTGCTGGGATAACTCCTCATCGCTCATAGCTTGAAGCTCAGCGCCAGTTACAGTCTTACCGGGCGACAGGCCTAGTTGGCTAGCCACGGACTCGGCCGTCACCTTGTAGTCACCAGTAATCATGACTACTTTAATGCCCGCCTGCTTGCACAGATGTACCGCTTCCTTAGCTTCTCTACGAGGTGGGTCATCCATCCCCGTAAGACCAACAAAAATCAGTTTGCCCCGGATATCCTCATCCTTAAGGTCTTCAACTTCACCGGGAAGCTCTACATAGGCAGTGGCGATAACTCTCATCGCTTCTTTTGCCATAGATATGGTAGCTTGCATAATTTGCTCAGACTCAGCTTGCCCCAACGGAAGGATGCCCTTCCCCGTGAGCATGTTTTTGCTTAAGGACAACAACCTCTCGGTTGCTCCCTTTACATATACTACTCTGCCCTCACCATCTCTGTGGTGAAGGGTTGCCATGTACTGCTTTTCACTTTGAAACGGGATTTCATCCAGGCGAGGAGAGCTCTTCTCTAGTTTTTCCTTATTCATCCCCGCCTTAGCCGCAGCCACCACCAGAGCACCCTCAGTCGGGTCACCGTGAATGCTATACTGCCCATCGCCACTGGTTAGTAGAGCATCATTGCAAAGTGCGCCTACCCTCAAATGCAACCCTAGCACTTCCTCTTGTGCTGGATTGAGCATTTGTCCGTCCCAATGAAATTCTCCACTGGGTTCATAACCTTCGCCGGTTACTTCAATCCACCGACCATCAACGTAAATGCGCCGTACCGTCATCTCATTCATAGTTAAGGTTCCAGTTTTATCTGAACAAATAACGGTGGCCGACCCCAGCGTCTCCACGGCTACCAACCGGCGGATTACGGCGTTATGTTGTGCCATTGTCTGCATGCCAATAGCTAGTACAACTGTTACCACAGCTGGCAACCCCTCCGGTATAACGGAAACCGCCGCCGCCACAGCTAGCAAGACAACCTCTAATCGGTCTAGCCCCTTTAACAATCCGGCAACGACCAGGATGGCAATAGCGCTTAGTAAGATTATGATAAGGTACCGACTCAGCTTACTAATGCTTTTCTGAAGGGGGGTTTTTTCTGCTTTTACTTCTCGAATGGCACCGGCGATTTTGCCTAGCTCGGTTGACATGCCGGTTCTCACTGCCACCGCCATAGCCCGCCCATAGCTAACAGTCGTCCCCATGAATGCCAGATTCTTTCTCTCGGCTATGGGCACCTCCTTCCCGAGGGCCTCAGTGTGCTTGTCTAGCGGCATTGATTCACCGGTGAGCGTAGCCTCATTTATCTTTAGATTAGATAACTCAATAAGTCGGGCATCGGCAGGCACTCTGTCTCCGGTTTCAAGGAGCAATATATCACCGGGAACTACTGCTCGGGCAGGGATTTGCTTCAATTCACTATCACGCCTCACATTTGCCTTGGGGGCTGCCATCTGAACAAGAGCCTCCATAGCCTTTTCAGCCCGTGCTTCTTGTATGAAGCTGACGATAGCATTGAGAAGGAGCACCCCAAGTATGACGAGGGCATCTATGTAATGCTGTACAACGAAGGAGATTACGACAGCAGCAATAAGTACATATATCAGTGGACTGAGAAACTGCCTCAGAAAAACCAGAACTGTTGGGGCTTTCTTCTTACCCTTTAACTCGTTGGCACCGTATTGTAGCAAGCGTGCTTCAGCCTCGGCTTCACTTAGCCCGGAGTGCCTGGAGCCAAGCGTCTGTAGCGCTTCGTCACCTTGAAGATTGTGCCACTGTTCTTCCATCAAATTGCTTAGTCAGTATATAGTATGATGCGCCTGAATTGTCAACACGGTGACGCAGTATTAACATTAGAAGAACGGGGACTACAGTGGCACGATTTTGTAACTTTTTCCCCCTATATTTTATGACTTCGTTACCGCCTACCTACTATCATTATTTTTACCTACCTGATGGTCTGGCATGCGGAACCTTAGTTTAGATAATATGCTAAAGGTTGAAGAGAAGCTAGTCGCCCTTGATTGTAATGATAATGAGGATAAAAAGGAGGCAACAAAATGACGAGACAGGTAAGTCTTTTGGTCAACGACCAACCTATCGAACTTGACTATTTCGTCCAAGGATTTATTGACCATACCACCCGCGGTGTACTGGCTGGACTTGAAGGAACAGGTGAATTCGGAGGGATAGAGAACGCCCAGGTTTCTGTTAGAGGTGAGGCAGTCAATATTAATGTTAACAACAGGACAATCCAGACCAATGCCTTCGCCAGCAGACTTGTTAAGAGCACTCTTGCCGGTATGCTCTCTTCACTAAAGGGAGTCGCTAATACAGATACATTCGGTATCAATATTAAAAAGAACTAAACGAACTCAACAAGAGCTATGTATCCAAAATCGTGTTTATAGAAATCAGATTGTGGCCTAAAATTCACCAGTGGAGGCTTTAAATTAAGGAGGGATATTTAATGAAGAAGGTTCTGATTGCATATTTCAGTGCTACCGGTACGACAGAAAAGATGGCTGAATACATTGCCGAAGGGGTACGTATCAGCGGACAGGGGGTAGTGGTCAAAAATATATCCGAAATTAAGACCACGGACGATTTAGCCGGATATGACGGCTGCATATTTGGCTCTCCCACCTATTCCCTTGACGTGCCTGAGCCGATGAAGAAGTTTATCCTTGCGGTAGAGAAGGCGGGACTGGAGGGAAAATTGGTTGGCGCCTTTGGTTCCTATACACACGAGGTTGCTTATAAACACGATGATTATGCACCCGCTATCATATCCAACACCCTGCGAGATGTTTGTAAGATGGAACCATTGGAGCTGGGGCCTCTCACCCTGGCGGAGGATGTCGTCGATACCGGGGAAGGCATGAAGGCCTGCCACGACTACGGGCGGGTCTTCGGGGAAAAAATAGGCTCTTGAAGTAGGTTAAAATGCCTAATCGTTTAGCCAAAGAAAAAAGCCCCTACCTGCTGCAACACGCCGATAACCCGGTGGACTGGTATCCCTGGGGTGACGAAGCCCTGATCCGTGCCCGGGCTGAAGACAAACCCATTCTACTGAGTATCGGTTACTCGGCGTGCCACTGGTGCCATGTTATGGCGCATGAGTGCTTTGAAAACCCCAAAATAGCCGCCGTCATGAATGAACACTTCGTCAATATCAAGGTTGACCGGGAAGAGCGCCCTGATCTTGATGCCGTATATATGGAAGCGGTACAGGCCATCACCGGCAGTGGTGGCTGTCCGTTGACGGTATTCCTGACTCCGGAGGGTAAACCCTTCTTCGGTGGCACCTACTTTCCACCTCAAGATAAGCACGGCATGCCCGGCTTACCGAAAGTCATTAGGGCTGTTGCCGATGCCTACCAAAATCGTCGTGGTGAAATTGAAACCGCGGTTCAGCAAATAGTGGCGGCGTTGACTGCCAGGACCAAGAGCAGTGCCGTTAAAGAGCCGTTAGTAGCGGATATTATTGGACAAGCCTATCGTGGTCTCAGACAGGACTTTGATAAAGACAACGGCGGTTTTGGAACAGCCCCGAAATTCCCCCAGCCAATGACACTTGAATTCTTGCTGAGATATTTCCACCGCAGTCAGGATAGGAGTGCCTCTGGATGAAAATGGGGATGGTGTCCTATCGCATCTGTACCCGCGACTACGACTGCCTCACCTGCGAGTTTGACCAGATGATGCAGGAGAAGATGGCCAGTGGGGAAACGCCGGAGCTTGATGCGGCATTGGAAAGATTTAAGGAGTTGCCGGGGAGCCAGAGACTCTGCCGCTATGCCCTCAAGGGTGATGTCTCCCACCGCATTTGTTCCCGTCTCTTCAAGTGTGCCACCTGTGAGTTCGGCCAGATGATGGAAGATGCCATGCAGCAAAAGCTGGCTAAACTACAGGCACGGCGGGAAGCGCTGCTTAAGAAGGAGCAGAAGACTAAGGCTTAGCCAAAGATCTGATTGTTGACATGTTATTAAAAGGATAAGCCAGGGTTAGGCTAGTATCAGCTTTTCCCAAAACGGGGCGCGGGTTTGAATATCTCTGGAACTACCTGCGCCCATTATCGCTTCTACCTACAGACAGAATAGATAATTCGTCCCAGTGCCAATAGCACCCACTGATTGTACTTCTTGGCTTTTTGTTACCTACTAATGTATTTGTACCCTTTCATAACGAAAGCCCATACTTCCCACAAGCTCGCACCTTCGACTTTTTTTATTATTCTAACCCTTTCAAGTCCATCATTCTCTGCTTCTCTAGCAATACTCTCTGCCGCCTTCCTGCTTTTTACCGTTGATATTACTTTGTAAGTCTTACCTAACGCCATTCTGTATTTTTCTCCATTCAACCTGGATTCTAGGGTCTAGGATTGAATAGTGTCGAGATAATTGTCAATGGTTATCGCCACCAAATAACAATGCAATGCATCACACGACCAAAATAACTTTGCAAGGATTCATACCTCATTCTTCGGCTATTATCGGCAAGTCGGCAAAGAATGCAGTCCCTTTGCCCGGTCTGCTTTTAGCGTATATCCTGCCGCCGTGCTCGTTTATAATGCCGTGACAGACGCTAAGCCCCAACCCGGTGCCACCTTTCTCTCCCTTGGTGGTAAAGAATGGGTCGAAGACACTGTCAAGATTTTCTGGGGGAATCCCCGGACCGTCATCAGAAAAAGTGATCCTGACATATCTCTTATTTTCCTTGGTCTTGATGGTCAGCTTCCCACCACCATTGGCCTCGGTCATAGCCTGTTCGGCATTTAGAATGAGGTTCAGAAAGACCTCCTGTATCTGATGGAAATCGAGCATTATCTTGGAGAGTTTGGAGGCGAGGTCAGTTACCACTTCGATATTGCTGGTTTTCAGTTCGTAAGCCCTCAACTCCAGGGCGCTTTGTACAACATTATTTACATCCGAATACTCCTTCTTTGGCTGGCGACGACGGGCGAAGGTGAGGAGGTTTTGTACTATCTTAGCGGCTCTTTCGGCTTCACCATATATTTTTCTCAAGTCTTGGTTGGTTTCTTGGTCGGTAATTGTTCTTAGTAGACGCTGGGAAAAACCCAGTATGCCGGTGAGGGGATTGTTTAGCTGGTGGGCAACACCGGCGGCCAGCTCGCCGATAGAGGCCAGCCGACTGGAGAGATAAAGTTCTCGTTGCAGTTCCTTTTCTCGCTCCTCCGCCTTCTTGCGCTCGGTGATGTCGCTGTATATAACATATACCCCTACCGTCTTGTTATCAAAATGGATAGGGTAGCCAAGCGCAGAAACGTCTATCAGGCTGCCATCCTTACATTTTCTCGCCGTCTCTTTCCGAGCGGCTTTTCCATCGAGGGCAGTCCGGGACAAAGTTGCCGCTTCCTCGACACGGTCTTCGGGAATGATAAGTTCATTAATAAACAAATCTTTGATTTCTTCAGCCTGATAACCAAAAAGCGTCTCAAATCCCTTATTGATTTGAATCACCCGGTCAGTATTATCCAGCATGACAATAGCATCAGGGGAATTGTCAAACAGCTGCTGGAAATAAGCTTGTTGGAGCCTGAGTGACTCCTCCGCTTGCTTGCGTTCCTTCACTTCTTGCTGACTCTCGTTATAAAGACGCATATTCTCCAGGTTAGTGCTCATGTGGTTGCATATGGTATAAATTAATTGCTTATCCTCGCTGTTGTATGGTTGTTCGGAGAGCTTTTTACCCAGAATGAGTATCCCTGATAATTGATCGGTAGGTGCCTTCAGGGGGGCAATGAGTTTTACCCCTATCCGTTCTAAGGCTTCCATTTCTTTGGAGGTAATGGCCTGTAATTGAGGAATTATTTCAATATCTTCGTACGATAGCATACTATTAGAACGCTCCAGCCACTTGACTAAAGCACTCCCCTTCTTCAAACGAATGACAGGGGTGTGGTTATTCACACCATTGAGGGATACTGTGGTGAAGTTACTGTTAGGGGGCAATGGTTGTAAAAGATAGACATTTGAACTCCGTAATGCCTTGGCAAGCAGATTGACCATAGTAGAGGCCAGCCCAGCAGAATCGGTGAGGCTCTGAGTCTGCCGGCTGAAGGTTTCCAGAGCTTGGAGGTAGTCATATCTGTCACGATAGAACCATCGGTCAACACGCTGTTGTATCCATTGCCATAAGTGTGGTAAGGCGAAAGCCAGCAGTATGGCGGCGACGAAGTAAACCCATAAGGGGAAGTCTTCTTCCGTAAACACCTTGGTAGTCAGCAGGAAGATAGCTATGAATGGAACAGCAATGACAGCGCTGGTCAAAATGTAGGCAGTACCTTTACGCAGGATAACGCGTATATCTAGGAGATTGTGTCTCACGATAGCCACTGTAGCTAAGAGGCAAAAGATGATATTGCCGATTATTGCGCCTGGGTATAAGGGTAACCCCAGTACCGGGAGGACATCAAGGGCTCCCCCCAAAAAGATAAAACTCATTCCCGTAATGATATAAGCCATTCGGTTTCTTTGCTCGGCACTAGACGAGGTTCTGTAGGTCCTGATAAAAACTAGAAGCGTCATTATCGGCACCGCGTAACTGAAGAGCATCCAGAAAGGCGCTACAGGGCCGAAAACTGGCGCATAGCCATATGGTTTCATTTGCATACCGCTAACAACCAGATCTGTTGCAACAAAAGGGACGAAAATGGCACAAACGAGGTAAAGCACGGGAAGTAAAAATCTCTTAATTTTTGTGGCAGCATAGCGAACGGAAAAATGATAAAATACTACCGACATAAGAGGGCCCAGTGGTATCAGCAATTTTTCCCATGAAAATGCGTACTCGATATCTGGGCTCGCCCGCATGCCAAAGATAACAATACCCCAAATGGCTATACACAAGAGGTACAATGAAAACAGGCGATGAGTGGGGCGTGCGAAGTGCCCTTTCACTATTATAGCTGCCAGCACTAGGCTTAACAAGGTTTGGGTTAATGGCAGTAATAGATAAGCACTCATAGCTTCCTCCTAGCTAAGGTTTGACCCCAGTCTGACAAGGCTTTGGATAGCGTCATCGGAAGCATTCATATGGGGAGGTTTCAGATGAGCTAGGTCGGATCCAGCTTTACGTTTCTCCTTGTAGTATCGTTGGAAGCTTCCCTGAGGCAGCAGCATCACCCTGAGTGGTTGAATTCCAAGCATGCTTTCCAAGTCCCTGTAGTCCGGATTAATAGTCACTAGCTTCTGGTGAATCAGCCTTTCTAACTCCGTGACCTCTACCTCCTGTCTAGGTTCGATGTAAAGACGCACAACCGGCTTATCTTGCTCGTATTCTTTACGGGCGGTCCAATCATCATACTTTATTCCCGTGTCAGCGATAGCTTGCCAGATTGTTTTCTCATCTAATCTGGGGAAGCCGGCAATATCGATAAGGTCATCGGCACGGCTTTCAAAAACCATCTGGGGAAGCTTAATGCCCGCTTCGTTATCCTCTAGGGCAACGATTCTAATAAGATCACCTATCCTATACCTCAAGAAGGGCATCCCATAGAAGCTAGTAATGATTAACTCATATCGGTTGCCTGGCTCAACCTCGCTTAAGAGTACAGTTGAAGGCTGGTAGTCCTTATTCTCGCGGCTTTTCAACCACTCTTCTTCAGGAACAAACTCGACAAAACAGCTTGATGGCGCGAAGGTCAAACTCCTCTTATTCCAAGCTTGAATCGCCATTGTTCCTGCTTCCGTTGCAGAGTAGATCTCGAGTGGCTCCGTGCCCCAGTAACATACTAATTGCTTCCTATAGATGCTAGTATCCGTTCCATAAGCGATAAGGCCCTTTAAAGGCCACAGGTCCTTAGGTAACAAAGTCCTACCTTCTCTTTTACTCCGCCACCAAGCACCAATCAGGCGTAGCATTACCCTAGGGTGCAGCATCTTCCGATTAAACCCCGACTGTACCGAACCTTCGCTCAAGTGTTCACCCATCTTGACCAGAACGCTAGTTAGGGAGCTTAACATATCTACCCCGGTCCTTAGTGCTATCTGAAACCCAGCTTGGGTCCTCGTTTCGAAGTCTGCGTCTGCATATTTGTCAAAGGGCGGGATGGCTTGAGAACCTAATCGATCAGTCATAATTCGAGCAAGCACCCCCGATATATAAGGAGGCGGAGGTAGGTTCTGTAACAAGCGTGCCCCCGCTCCGATATTGACCTCACCCTTTTTGCTAGCACAAGCCATGATTATAGCGGCGGCGGTGACTGTGCAGAACGTTTCCACAGCTCTTTGGGTATAAGGTACCCATTTGAAACTGCCTCCCCTACCTGAGGTATGACCCCAACAATAAGGTTTTACAGCCAAGACATCCTCGTTTTTATCATTCAGATAAGCAGCATAATCATCAAATCTGGTAAGCGGAACAAGCCGGCGGAATTCAGATACATCTTTTGGTTTCTTGGGCATGAACTTCTTGGCCAAAGGACTGTCACAGACCAGCTCAAGCTGTTCCATCAAGAGTTGCTCTTGGATTTCCATGAATTCATCCAGAGAGAGGTCAAGAAAGCCGCAATATTTTTGCCAAATCCTTTCTTGGTCCCCTGTTTCGAACAGTTCATCCTTCGTTATCATAAGACTAACTCCTCTCTAATGTGCCGAGTTTGCCGTGCTAACTGGCAGAAAAGTATTGACAGCTGTAATGATGTCAGATTCATCGAAAGGTTTATTCATGAGTCCGAAAGGAGCCTGGGCCAAAGCCCGAGCCATAACATCACTATCGGGATGGCCAGTAATAATAATTACAGGTAATCGGGGCCTGATGGTCTTTATCTGGCGGAAGAACTCTGCTCCGTCCATACCAGGCATTTTAAGGTCAAGAAAGACCATAGTGAAATCCCGCTGCTTTAACAGCTCTAATCCCTTAAGGCCGGTTTCAGCAGCTACGACTTTATGGCCTAATTCCTCTAATGTCTTCTTAAATAGTGAGCGAATTGTTTCCTCGTCATCAACAACGAGTATATTTGCTCCGGTTTCGGCTGGCTTTTTCATTAGCCACTCATCAATTGAGGCCTTATCGAACCTCCATTGTTGGCCCACTCTGGTCGCGGGGATTTTACCTTTCTTTAATAGCCTATATATCGTCTTCTTATCGACTCGCAAATAACCCGCTAATTCCTCACCAGTCATAAGCTTTGCCATATTGTCTTCCTTTACTCAATATTAATATACGGCTAGGTGCTGGGACTGTTTTTAGGAATGTTGGGTCTTGTTGGTACTTATTGTCCCTTGCAAGGACTGTAGCCTACCATCAACTTACTGGCAAGCCTACTAACGCTGCTTGCTGGGCGTTCTCGTCCCCTGTTTCCCCTTGTTAACTCTCTTAATCTTCGCCTTTTGGCAAATATGAGGTTTGTCTACATGTCAAGCTGGTTATCTTGAAAGTTCGTCAAAGCTATTATCACGATACCGGATTGATCTCTTACATGGGCAAGGTGGGACAGAGCGGCCGGTACCTTTTAAAACCACAGATTGGCCAGAGCGGTGCTGACCAAGACTTTGTCAGGGTTAAACCAGAAGAGCAAACAGAGGATAACGGCAGGCCCCAAAAGAGCAATAAGAGCAAAAAGTCCTCAGGCGTGGGTCAATAGTTACGCTGGCCTGTACCTAGCACCCCTAAAATTCAAGTGGTAGAGGGGGCTGGATTCGAACCAGCGACCTTTCGGTTATTAACTTGAGCAGCTTCAAACGCTGATGCCCCATTGAACAGAATGACGGTTTGTTACCTAACAACGTTACATTCTGCAACGCTGAAAGAATACTATAAGCTTGAAATAAGTAAACTTTACACGTCCGGTTGCCAACATTTTGCCAACATACTTGATAACACAGATCGGCAGTTCATACAACTATAAGGTATGAAAGCCAAGCCAGTTGCCGATAGAGTGATATTAAAAATCACTTGCTGAAAAGGGCTGCGAATAGTATCTTCAATCTCTTAATCAGCAGGTTACAGGTTCGACTCCTGTGCGGCTCACACTCAAATCCCGCATCTTTGACAACATTTTGACAACCGTTTGACAACATCTTTACAACGTCCTCTGGCTTCAATAACCCCGGTAATATCAACCGGTCGAGGCTATCAGCGGCTGATTCTTGCATACCGGGCATTACGTGGCCGTATGTATCCAGCGTAAAGGCGACACTGGCATGGCCCAGCCTCTCGCTGACCACCTTGGGGTGTACGCCGGCCTTTAATAAGAGCGAGGCATGGGTGTGTCGCAGGTCGTGGAAGCGGATGTGGGGCAGTCCCTTAAAGCGGGCAGGGGCAGGAACTAAACGGGCTGATTGCGTTTACATTAAACTACTAGCGGTGACTCTTGTAGAGCGCTCGGATATGGAGAATCTTAAGGAGAAAGCATTATCTTTTAACAACAGTGCTTCACACCTGTGTATACTTGCCCCTTAATATCTTGAGGCAAATAGATATCTCGCTATCATCAATGCCTTTCAGAAGGGGCAAATGATTATTAGTTAAGTCAGACATTTGCTCTGTCGAGACAAACCGGCAAATGCATACGATGTTGTATCGTCCGTCAGTACTTGATGCCCAGGTCACCTCTGGCCAGCTTGTGATAGTTGCCATAGCCGTGCCTAAGCTACGGGGCGGTATCTTCAGACATAATACCGCTGTAATAGGGTACCCGACACCTCCAGGGTTCACAACTCCAACTATTTTAAGCTCTCCACTTTCTAGAAGCGCCTTGATCCTGCGGCGGACAGTGCTCGGGCTTGAGTTGAGCTTTGCAGCAAGGCTCTGCTTGGATTGCAGGGCATCCTGTTGCAATAACCGAATCAATTCTTGGTTAAAATTTGAGAGCATACAGAATATAGTATAAAGATTCAGCTCTTTCTAGTCAAATTTTGGGCGAATTTGTCCAAAAGTTGGAGAGATAAGCCTTGTACCGGGATTTTGCTGGAGAGTATAATGGGTAAGGTAATTTTTAAAATTGCATAGTAAGAGGAGGTTTTGTATGTCGCTGAAGAAAATTTCAAGTTTCCTTGTGAGTACCTGCCTGATTTTGCTTGTGGTGTCGATGGTAGCTTGTAGTACTCCACCCCAAGATGACACACCTGAGAATAACACAATTGAGATTGGCGTTCTAATAGCCCTGACTGGGTGGTTCTCAAGCATGGACATGATGGAACTTGAGGAGACTCAGGTTGCCGTTGACCTTATAAATGAGCAGGGTGGAATAACAATTGGAAGTCAAAAATATCAGGTTGTACTCGTCCCCGAAGATATAAAAAGCTCCCTCGACGGCTGCACGGCTGCAGCTAACAAGTTGGCTTACGATAAGGGCCTTAAGTTCGTAACTGGTCCTGCTGCCTTCTTCTCAACTGCTTCGTCCCCCATACTTGAAGCGGCCGAGGTTTTGCACGTGTCAGCGTACAATCTTTTATTACCTGGAGAGATAGGACCAGACGTACCCTACGGGTTCATTGCCCATAATTCTGTTGCTGGGGGTTCCATCGCTATGGCCAAGGCTTTCAAGAGTGAATTTCCTGAAGCCAAAACAGCTTGTGTAGTTATGCCTGATGATGGCGCGATACCTTTTGCCAAGCCAGTGGCTAAGAATGCTTTGGAAGAAGTTGGGATAACGATGGTAGGCGACGTCGTCGGCTTTCCTATGGAGATGGTAGACTTCAGCCCTATTGCTGTTGCCGTAAACGCCTTGGATACCGACATAACATTTGCCGTAAGTGGTACGTCGTATCATGCCTGCAATACCGCTAAGGCTTTGCGCGAGTCGGGAAACCTCAAACCTTATGGTGGTGCCGTTGGTGCCAGCGTATCCGACATAGCTTCCATTGCTGGTGCTGAATTGACAACCGACATACTCAGTAACGCCATGTTAGCCACAAATCCCCATAACCCTCCACAAATGCAGGAGATAATCGATACACTTCGGGAGCAACGGGGAGAGGAAAGATCAGTCTTTTTCCATCAAGCTAACGCTGCATGGGTTCTGATGAAAGCAATCGAGGCTGCCCAAAGCCTAGACCCGACAGTGGTAAAAGAAACGCTTGAAAGCATGGGCACGATAGATACTATCCTAGGTGAGGGAACAATCTGTGGAAGTGAAACTTTCGGCATTAACCATGCGGTAGCGCACCCGCAACAATACCAATTGATAGTAAATACTGAGGAAGTTAAAGGTGGTTGTATCTACGACGTATACATCCCTTAGCTTAAGTTTTTAATAGAAATTCTGGGGGCCTCTCCGAGGGGGATACAGGTGATTTGATTACTTTCAGTTGTCTGTATCCCCTTAAGTTGGGCCGTTTGTTTGTTATGGTGGTGGGAGCAGGAAGTTTGCCCGGCAGTTTGGCGGGGCTTATTTTTTATCCGCCTCTCCAATCAATATTGTTCTAACCGGCTGGCTATAAAAGGCGGCTAAGCAGAACTCGCTTAATGTTCGTCTCAGGTAGAATAGTGCGGTATCGGGCAGAATCGATGATACACCTGATAACCTCCAAGACGAAAACAAAAGAGTTATAGAAAAATGGAGCAGATTGTAGCCACTATCGTAAATATATTCGTATTATCGTCCGTCTACATCCTAGTGGCAATAGGGTTCTCCTTCCTTTTTAACGTCCTCAACGTCTTCAACCTCGCACACGGTGCCATATATATGTTAGGTGCTTATGTTTCCTACGAGGTTGCTTCCGTCCTTGGCCTAGGCCCATGGGTTGGGTTATTAGCGGCTACATTCACACTAGCTTTATTTGGCATCTTTTCCGAGAGAGTCTTCTTCCGACCTTTCATGGGTGATTTAAACAGCACCATCATAGTGTCCATCGCAATCATATTAATATTACAGACTGCAGTAAATATTGCTATGGGAGACAAAATATTAGCGTTGCCTCCTTTCTTAACAGGCGTGTTAAAAACCGGACTCGTTTCGATCACTTGGCATAGAGTGATGACATTCATAATGGGTATTGTCCTGCTTGTGATGACGCTATGGTTCGTCAACCGTACAAGATGGGGCCTGCAGATGCAGGCTATCGCCCAAGATTTGGAAGGTGCGGCCTTGCAAGGAATCGATGTTCGCCGTATTTCTATTATAGCTTGCGTTGTTGCATTTTCCCTGGCCGCTATTGCAGGTTGTCTTATGGGTGCTTATTTAAGTCTGACCCCCTTTATGGGGGATTACATTTTAAGTAAAGTGCTCATTTTAGTTATCTTGGCTGGCGTGGGGAGCATCAGCGGTGTCTTTTATACGGGGCTTATTTTAGGTGCTATGGATTCAACTATGCCCTTACTTATCGGCGGCGCTGCCAGTGAAGCTGTTACCATCACAGTTGTCATCATTATTTTTCTTTTCCTACCTAAGGGATTCTTTGGCCACGAAGCGTAATAACTAAAAGGAATTACATAGCATGAACGGTAGTAAAACACCCGCACTGGCTGGATCAAAGAGAAGACTATTTAAGGGTGTCATAATCACATTGCTGGTGGTCATTGTAGGCCTCATCCCAATATTTGTAGAATCGCCCTACTACTTGCATATTCTTATATTGACTTTAATATATTTCATTGCTTCTGTCAGCTTTAGGACGATAATGCTCTCAGGTCAATTTCCACTCGCCCACGCCGCTTTCATGGGCCTTGGTGCTTATGCGGCTGGCATAACATCAAGATGGCTTGGCTGGCAGCCATGGCTGACTATCCCATTCGGGGCACTGTTAGCGGCAGGGATAGGTATTCTAATAGGATATCCTTTCGCCAGACTGAGGGCTTTGTACTATGCGATGGTAAGCCTATTCTTCGGGATAGGCGTATTACAGATAATTTATGCATTCGGGAGGTGGACTGGTAGCTACGGCGGTTTGGCCCCCATTGAACCTATGTTTACCGGGCCCAACGCAAAGATATGGTATTTCTATTTCTTTTTAGCATTGACCTTGTTCAGCCTTATCGCCCTCTACAGATTTGAGTCTAGCCGCATCGGCGTAACTATGAAGGCTATTGCACAATCCCATTTGGTCGCCGACAGTGTCGGTATCAACGAAGCGAAATACAGAATTCTTGCCGTAGGCGTGGGGTGTTTTTTTGTTGGGCTTGCAGGTTCTACCTACGCTCATTACAATTTAGTTGCATCACCCAGCAGCTTTAATTTGAATGCAACGCTGTGGTTCGCAATGTACGTACTGGTAGGTGGTGTACGAAGCTTTGCGGGGCCGATTGTCGGGACTGCTGTACTAATTCTACTCCCAGAGTTTGTTCGCGAGATGCAGATGTTTACCCCATTTGTTTCAGCGGCTATACTTCTAATAATGGTCTACTTTATACCAGGTGGCCTCGTCAGTTTGCCGAGTATGTTTATTACGCTATTAAGAAAGCGGAAAAAATCTGAAGGGATAGCCCATGTTACTGGAAGTTAAAGGCCTAACCAAGAGGTTCGGCGGCTTAATAGCTGTTAACAACTTTGATATATCGGTTGACCATGGGGAGATTATGGGGCTGCTCGGCCCCAACGGAGCAGGGAAGTCCACCATATTTGACCTGATTACTGGTGTAACCCGACTTAATGAGGGCAGCGTGATATTTAACGGGAAAAATATCACCGGTAAGAAGCCTTACCAGGTGGCTGAAGAGGGGATAGGCCGTACTTTCCAGCTCAACCCGCTTTTCGGCGAATTTACGGTGCTAGAAAATGTTATTGCTGCTTGTCATCTGCACCCCAAGTCGAGTTTGTTGGGTACCTACTTTAACAGTTCTGCTTATCGCTATAACGAAAAGGTCATTGTGGAGTATTCACAGGAACTCCTGCGTATCGTTGGGCTGGAGCACATTAAGGATGAAATAGCCAAAAACCTACCTCACGGATATCAAAAGATGTTGGGCGTAGCCAGAGCTTTAGCGACTCGACCCAAGCTGTTGTTAATGGACGAACCTTTAGGAGGGATGAACCCTTTAGAGATTAATTTCAGCCTAAAAGCAATAGAGAAGTTGCGCGAGCAAGGGTTAACTTTTCTTATTGTAGAACATAACATGCGGATTTTGAAACTCTGCGAACGCATCGTAGTCATCAGCTTCGGAGAGAAGATCTTTGAAGGTTCGTCTAAACAAGTTACGGAAAACACGGATGTAATCGCGGCATATTTTGGGAGTCAACATATTGCTTAGCGTAAAAAGCTTAACGGTGCATTATGGCAAGTCAATAGCGTTAGATAATGTTTCGCTACATGTTGCTAATGGGTCCGTAGTCAGTATTATTGGGGCTAACGGCGCTGGTAAAAGCACCATTTTAAGATCTGTTTCCGGATTGAAGAAATTGACCTCGGGTGAGATATGGTTTATGGACAGTAGGATAGATGGTATTAATACCTTAGAAATTGTAAAAATGGGGGTTGTTCATATTCCCGAGGGGCGGCACCTATTTCCCTACCTCAGCGTTTTAAACAACCTTAAGCTGGGTGCTACCCTGCGTAAAGTTGCGGATGTAGACCAAGCCCTAGAATATGTCTTCCAACTCTTCCCAAGGCTGTCGGAAAGATGCAGTCAAAAAGCGGGAACATTGAGCGGTGGGGAGCAGCAAATGCTAGCCATTGGCCGCAGTTTAATGGCTAAACCCAAGTTGCTGCTTATGGATGAGCCTTCGTTGGGGCTCGCCCCCGTGATGGTTGAACAATTGGGAGAGGTGATACAAAATATCAACAGGGTTGGAGTAACCATTCTATTAGTGGAGCAGAATGTTAATTTGGCACTTGGTGTAGCCAGTGATGGGTATGTGTTGCATGTCGGTAAAGTCGTTTTTGAGGGGGATATTAGACAGCTACAGTCTAGTGATATAGTGCGAGAGGCTTTTTTGGGAGGTGGGGATGCATAGCTATGAATAGCCGACCTGCCCCAATAAAGGATAGCGCTTCTTAAGATACAAGAGGCTCACACTCAAATTCCCACTTCTTGAGGAATCCGGGCCAATCTTTGCGACATTTCTATGCGGCTGCTATAGTTTATGCAGTAACCATTAATAAACTGTGAAAAACCGCGAACTTTGACCCACCCGGGAAACGAATGAGCTACCATTGTCGCAGAATCATTAGAGAGGAGCGGCAATGGCATACAAGGAGGTTTCCCGGGTGGAGATTACAGAAGTAATTCGGCAATGGCAGGCAGGACGTTTGCGAGCCTGGATGGGATAAACCAGGAGCTTCGGAGTTGGTGTCTCAAGATGGCCGGACTGCGTATTCACGGTACTACTAGGAAGCGACCTTTTGAGGTATTTCAGGCGGTGGAGAGGGCGGCGCTGATACTGCTGCCCGCAGAGCCGTTTGAAATTGCCACCTGGGTCAAGGCTAAGGTGGGCCGCGCCACGTTGAGAAATGGGGTACGCTCAAATAGGAGGTTCTTAGCCCCCCCCACTAGGACAAATGCTCCGGAAAGAGGAATAATTCTGGTAAAAAAAGTCCGGATTCGACTGTTCCCCTAGGTAAGTTTGTAGATTCCGGAAAACTATTGAAACCTTCTTGCAATTTAGAACACTGCTTGGTAAACTAAACAAAATATTGTTTGGAGGGATAGTCCATGGAGATTAGATTCAACACACACGGGCTGGATTCACTAGCCACGAAAGTCTTTTTCAGCAACGAAGATGGTTTTGAAGTTGCCTCCGTAATCGTGACCGGCAAGACCGATGCCGTTCTTCTTGATGCCCAGTGGACACTATCAAATGCCTATCGAGTTATCGCCGAAATACTGGAAACAGGCAAATACCTGAAAACTATTTATATTACTCATGCCCATCCTGACCATTACTTTGGCCTAGGCACCATTGCGGAGGCTTTCCCCAAAGCTCGGGTCATCGCCATCCCTTCGGAAGCCCATATAATCAACAAGCAATTTTTCGGTAAAATCGAACACTGGGAAAACGTCATCGGCCCCATCAACGTACCTAGAAAAACGGCTAAAATTGAGCCACTTACCGAAAACTACTTCGAACTGGAAGGACACCGCATCGAGATTATCCCGGAAATAATGGGGGACATGAAATACAACACAGCGGTCTGGATACCCTCGATAAAAACCCTGTACGGGAGCGACGTTCTTTTTAACCAGGCGCACCCCTTTACCTGCGAGCTTACCGCCGAAGAACGCAAGCAGTGGATAAAGGACATCGAGCGTTTAGAGAAATTGGGTGCCGACGTTATCATTCCCGGCCATCAGAAACCGGGAATGCCTTTCGACTCCAGTTCTTGCAGTTTCACCAGGGATTATCTTATCGCTACTGATGAGGAACTGGCCAAAACGGATGATGTTGCCGGTTTTTACTACGCCATGGTAAAACGCTTCCCCGATGCCAACCTCTTTATCAGCAACGAAATGAACACCAATGTGTTCAAAGGGGGATTGGACTGGAACTGGCGGGAAGATTGAGGCATGGTTATTGACTAGGCTAATGATACACCTCTAAAAATAGCTCATGGCCGACTCCTCCATTCCCTGTGGCCTAACTATAGCTTATTCCTCAGTCCAGTTCTAACGGGGTGCATTCCAAAAAAGATCCCTAAGAATACATTGGCTCTATTTTTGACGGTTACTGTCAGGTATAGCTTCCCGCAATATAAGCGATATAAGATAGTTGACTCCTACAAGATAGAATGGGGGTCTTTAGAGAGTTATCCCCAATTTGAAGATCATCCCATGATTAATTGTTGGAATGTAAGAGACGAGCTCTATATCTACAAGCTGAGGGAAATAGGGGGGAGTCAATAAGTAATTGCTACAGGGCCAGAAAGAGCTGTTTTTTCTCAAACAAAAGTCCGGGGACCGTCCTGAATGGGACTGTTGTCAATCAGCGAAATGGGGCACTTTTTAAACCGAACACTTTGGCATGATCAGCCATATCTCTGGTGCCAATCTTCGTGGGCTTGGCCATTGGTATTGCTGTTTCCCAGCCAATTCTTTTTGCTGTGGCTATCATTTTAGCCGCGTTCTCTTTTTCTTCTCTTGGTCTGATTTTATCGGCTGCACCTACCAGCATGCCCAGCACTACTATGACGCTCTCTGCACTGGTCAAGTTCCCTATAGTGTTCATCAGCGGCATCTTTATCCCTCTGGCACAGCTGCCGGCATGGGGAAGAGGAATCGCCTACATTTCGCCGCTGACCTACTTCACCGACATCGCTCGCCGCTGCATCCAGGGGCAAAGCTACCTGCCGGTTGCCCTTGATTTCCTGGCTCTAGCGGGATTCGCGGTGCTCTTCCTAGTTCTGGCCATGAAACTGCATCAGTAGACCATGCCAAAACGGGTGTGAAACAATCTCTGGAGGTAAGTGAGATGAAACCAGAACAATTTGAGGGATGCAAGCAACAAAACAGGTACGAATGGTTCATGCAGACCGCGCTCGTTGCACAATCTAGCGTTTTGTGCAACTTTCAGACTAGAACTTCATCATCACGCCACTCAACTACGCTACTTGACCAGACACGCCTGACCGCCTTTTCCAGCACCGCCTGGCGTGGTTCGGGTATGTCGAGCAGAGGTGGCAGGATTGCACCATCAAGCCTGGCCAGAAAGGGACACTGCTTTTGCAGCAGCAATATTGTAGTTTGCGCACCACCATAAACTGTAAAGTCTAGCGTCGAGGCATGAGGTTTGAGATGTTCCTGGATGTGGCCACAAACCCGAGTCAGAAAATATTCGATCTGCTTTTCTCGGTGTCTCCGAAATCGCTGCTGTGAACTACCGCCTTTTTTGTGTCGCCCGTGGATAAGCCCGGTTCCAACCTTACTGGTGACCAGACTTTCACCCTCAGAGAGCCCGATGGCATATGCCCCCAAACGTATTAGAATCAAGGCAACCCTGAAATTGCGTTTGAGCAGAGAAGACAACGGCTCTACAACATAACCCCGCGCGAAGTATTCTGCCCTTATCGGAAATGGTGGTACAATTAGACGCGTTTGGAATGAGCTCCCAAAAATGACTGCCCCCGTTTTCGAAGCGGCAGCGAGTTCGGCTAATTCCGGTGGAATAGCTGGTGAGTCAAGCGCCTTTTCCAGTAAATTCCCAATCTCTTGTAAAGTCAAGCCAGACGGTATGTACAGGGACTCAGCCGGGCCACCGGTTGCCTCCAGTTCAGCAAGGAAGTCAAGCATCTTCAGCCTGCTCAGAAAGAACCGTCTTGAAACTTGCATCGTAAGAAATACCTCTGCCTTAAAAACCTATAGTCCAACAACGGTAGCTCCATCGCCACCTTCGCCCCTTACACCGGGACGGAACGACTTAACCAGGGGGTGAGAGGCCAGCAGCTCTCTGACGATTTTACGTACCGCGCCGGTGCCAATGCCATGAATAATACGTACCTCGCTCAAATTGGCCAGAGAGGCGGCATTCAGGTAGCCGTCAAGCGCCCACTCCACCTCATCGGCCCGTTTTCCCCTCAGGTCAAGTTCCATCGAAACCGGCTGTGACGCTACCGGCCTTTTAACCGGGATGAATTCCGCGGGTGCTGTGCCCGGGGTCACTTTTACCTTTTCCACGCTATTTAGACCGAGTTTGAGCTTTACCTGTCCGGCCTGGACTTCAACCTGTTGTGTCTCCTCCGATATCGAAAGCACTGTCGCCACAAGGTTCGCTTCTCTCAGCCGGACCATGTCGCCTACACTGATTCCGCCCTCGTCTTCTGTATCATCACCGATTTCTCTTGCCTTTGGCTGCCATACCTCCGTTTTCAGCCTCTCCTTTGCCAGTGCCGCCGCCTGCCGGGCCTGTTCTATCCCCTGCTTGCTCTGCTCCTTGCGCAAAGCCGACGCCGCTTGCCGGATTTCCTTAATTAAATCAGCCGCCTCACGGACAACCCTGTCCCGGTTCTCTTGAATCGTCTTTCTTTCTTCCTCCGCCAGCCGCCGCCGTTCGTTTTCTAATTCAATATTACGTCGTGCCGTCTCGTCTGTCTTTCTTTTCAGATCATCACGGAGGGCTTCAATTCCATGCTTTTCCTCAAGCAAATTGGCTAATAGAGCCTCCATCTCCTCGCTACCTTTCGTCAGCATCTCTCTCGCCCGGGAGACAATATCGGGGGACAAGCCCAGGCGAGCAGCGGTAGCCATGGCGTTACTGCCGCCGGGTATACCTGTTGTCAGGTGGTAGGTAGGCGCCAGCGTAACCGGGTCAAAGTCAAGCGAGGCATTTTGTAACCCGGACGTCGTATGCGCAAAAGCCTTAAGGTCGCTAAAGTGTGTGGTGGCTACGGCCATTGTTCCACGAGATAAGAAGTAGAGCATAATAGAGCGAGCCAGGGCCGAGCCTTCCGCCGGGTCAGTGCTCGTACCCAGCTCATCGAGAAGCACGAGACTCCTTCCTGTAGAGCTTTTAATGATTCGTACGATATTGCCGATGTGCCAGCTAAACGTTGAGAGTGTTTTTTCAATGCTCTGCTCATCACCGATGTCGGCAAATACGTCATCAAAAACGGGAATACGGCTTTCCGCTGAGGCCGGAACAGGTATGCCAGCCTGTGCCATTAAACTGAGCAGGCCGATTGTTTTCAGAGCTACCGTCTTACCGCCGGTATTGGGCCCCGTAATTACGAGTATGGAGAAGTCCCGCCCTATCTCCACAGAAAGAGGCACCGCTTTTTCTGCCAGTAACGGGTGTCTGGCTTCGACAAGTCTCAGTACATGAGCCGGTTCATCCTCAAGATTACTCCCGTCTTTGTTGAATGTGGTAAGGACAGGTTCGGTAGCCCTGGCTTTCCTGGCATACCTTGCCTTAGCCACTGCCAGGTCTAGCTCGGCTGTCAAAGCCACGCCCTGAGATATTTCGATTTCGTAGGTTCCCACCTCAGCACTTAAGCTTGCCAGAATCCTTTCGATCTCATGGTTTTCTTCTACCACCAACTCCCGTAGCGTGTTTCCCAATTCTACGGTCACCCACGGCTCGACGAATACCGTAGCTCCGCTGTTAGAAACATCGTGAACGATGCCCTTTATTTCTTTGCGATGTTCAATCCTGACGGGAATAACATACCTGCCTTCCCGCTCGGTAATAATAGGTTCCTGGACTACCGTATGTCCTCTGGGTGACTCCATAGTGACCTTCAGCCGGTCTAATAACTGCTGACGCACCTGTCTTCGTTGCCGTCTAACTGCAGCCAGCCGGGGAGAGGCGCTATCCAGCACTTCGCCGTTTGGCGCCAGGCAGCTGGCGATGTCTTTCTCCAGCTGACGAAGCTCAACTATACCACTGGCATTATTCCAGAGTAACGGAAATTCCTCTGACATTTTTTCGATACTGCCTCGCAGCTGGCACATGGCAGCCAGAGTCTGCTGAATTTCCAGAAGGCCTTGCGGTTCAAGAACCTTACCCCGCGCGGCCATCTTTACCGCTTCTCGAATGTCAAAGGCTCCTCCAATAGAAAAGGAGGGCTCCAGCGATAGGAGACGGCGTGCCTCGGCCGACTGCCTCAGCAGCAGAAAAATCCGTTCGTAATCGTAAAGCGGCTGCAGATTAAGAGCTAATTCGCGGCTGGCGGAAAATGAGGTAAAACCGGCCACTATTTCACATATCTGCCCAAAACCAAGCATTTCCAGGCTTTTGCTATCCAAGGCACCTCTCTCTCTTGCAGCAGATACATTATAACATGGCATACAGGAAGTCAGGACACCTGTCTGGATCGGTTATCTTTTAAAACCAATCCGCCAGCGGGGGCCCAAGTAACGGATAGATTCCGTTCAAAATACCGCACTATGCAACTCCAGCCCTCCCCGACTGTGTGGTATGATAGACCACGATGTTCAGGTTAAACTACGAAACCCTGGTAGACCCTTTGTTGAGAGACATCAGGAAATTTGCCCCTGAATTCTCCGGCATGAAGGCTGGAGATAAGGCACTGGATGTCTGCTGTGGAACCGGAGCGCAGGTTCTTGAATACGGGCGCCGGGGCATTATCACTACAGGCATAGATATAAGCCCGAACATGCTTAACATAGCTACAAGAAATATAAGGAGACAGAAAGCGGTAAATGTCTCCTTTCAGCTCGCCGATGCAACCAGTTTGCCTTTTCCGGACAGGTACTTTGACTATGCGTCCGTATCTTTTGGATTACACGATAAGGTAAAGCCTGTTCGATATCAAATCATTTCTGAGATGAAGAGGGTTGTTAAGCAAGATGGAGCCCTTATCCTCATAGATTACCAGGTTCCATTGCCCAGGAATGTTTTGGCCGTATTTGCGAGGGCCATAGAGTTCTTCGCCGGCGGGCCTCACTATCAGAGTTTTCAGGATTATCTTAGAAATGGCGGACTCAAGGATCTACTTAAGAATCACGATTTACGAGAATATTGCAGAACCTACCTTATGAGTGGACTGATAGTGGTCATGAAGGTAGCGAATAGTTAAGCTATAGTCAGTCTTTCCGGTCACCTTTGTTCCCCAAACCCCGACTGCTGAAGCTCCTGACAATCCACGTGAAGAGTAAACAAAGGCTTTTATTGTTCATTTGGCCGGGTAACAACGGTTAATATTGGTCGCTGGTACAAATCCAGCCATTGCCCTTCACTTCCTAAAGCCGCTCCGCTGGTGTATAATATTAACAGTGAACTTAATAATCTGTTTTTTGAGCTATTTTCACCTTCACCGCCTCCGAAAAGAGAGCTTTTGCGAGTTAGGCTAACGGCGCCTCGTTAGCGGAAGACTGGACAGCATACTACCCCCTTACGCTTATTACCCCGGACATTCCCAACCAGGCTAAACAGGCTCTTTGCCTGCGCCTATCCCATGAGTACCGTTGCCGGTTTGAAATCAACGGGCACATAAACACAGTAAGGGCGGCTGTAGCGAAGCAACGTATAACAGTGAATTAAATACGATATAAAGATAAATAGATAAAGGCAGGATTGTACCATACATGAACTATCGCAGTGACATCAGGAATATCGCTATTATTGCCCACGTTGACCATGGCAAGACCACCCTGGTGGATGCCATGCTCAAGCAGAGTAAGGTCTTTAGAAATAACCAGGCAGTAGGCGATTTAATCATGGACAGTAATACCCTTGAGCGAGAAAAGGGGATTACCATCATGTCTAAGAATACGGCCGTAATGTACCGGGGCGTTAAAATCAATATCATTGATACCCCGGGGCATGCCGATTTCAGCGGTGAGGTGGAGCGTGTCATCAGCATGGCAGACGGCTGCCTTCTTCTGGTAGATTCTGTCGAAGGACCTATGCCCCAGACCAAGTTTGTGCTGCGCCATGCTCTGCAAAGGGGATTAAAAACCATCGTCGTCATTAACAAGGTAGACAGGCCTAATTCGCGGATAGCGGAAGTAACCAGTCTTATCCAGGACCTGTTCCTGGAACTGGCCACCGACATGGACCAGCTTGATTATCATGTTCTGTATGCCGACGCCAAGGAAGGTACTGCGGTCACCGAACCGGGCATGCCTGGCAAAGATATCAGCCCTCTTTTCGATTGTATCCTGGCTAATGTGCCGCCTCCCCAAATTGAAAGCGGGCCATTTCAGATGCTGGTTTCCAACCTGGACTCTGACAGCCACAAGGGGCGAATCACCATCGGCAGGATTTTGAGGGGCAAGGTGGCTCCCCATGATACCGTCGTCAGGGTGAGCGCTGACGGAAATATGGATTATTATGAAGTCGCCGAAGTATTTACCTACCTAGGACTCAAACGCTTGAAGGTGGACCAGGCTGAGGCGGGTGACATTATCGCTGTGACCGGCATTGAAGAGGTCACCATCGGGGATACTATCGCCAACCCGGAACAGCCCTTAGCTTTGCCGCGCATCGAGATTGGCGAGCCGACGGTAGAGATGACATTCGGTGTCAACACCTCACCGGTTGCCGGCCGGGAGGGACGTTTTTGCACCACGCGGCAGCTACGGAAGCGGCTTTATAAGGAACTGGAGACTAATCTCAGTCTCAGAGTGCAGGATACGGATAGCCCGGATACCTTCCTGGTCAAAGGGAGGGGGGAACTGCACCTGGCCATCCTGATTGAGACCATGCGCCGCGAGGGATATGAATTCGAAATCTCGAAACCGGAAGCGATTATCAAAGTAATTGACGGCAAACTTGTTGAGCCGGTAGAACTGCTTACCATTGATACCAGAGAGGAATATATCGGGGTTTTATCCGAGATGCTGAGCAAGCGACAGGCCCGGATGATTGATATGCGCAATGACGGTCAGGATAATATACGCCTGGTGTTTCAAATACCTACGAAGGGTCTCCTTGGTTTCCGCAGCTCTTTTCTCACCTCCACCCGCGGAGAGAGCATCATGAATACCGTGTTTCTGGGCTATGAACCCTGGCGGGGTGAAATTGTCTCCGCCCGCAATGGGGTACTGGTCGCCTCGGAGCCAGGCTCCGCGATTACCTATGGCCTGAACAATGCCCAGGAGCGCGGGCTGACCTTCATTGAACCCGGCACCCAGGTCTATGAAGGCATGATTGTGGGACTGAATTCACGGCTGCAGGACATCCCGGTTAATGTCTGCAAGGAAAAGAAGAAGACCAACATACGGTCGTCCACGTCGGATATCGCCGTTAAACTGACGCCACCCCTGAAAATGAGTCTTGAGCAGGTAATCGATCTTGTTAATGGAGATGAACTGGTGGAAGTAACGCCTAAGAATATCAGGCTGAGGAAGAAGTTGCTGACCTATTCACAGAGATTGCGGAGTATCTCTGCTACCAGATCGAGCATAAAATAACGGGCAAAGTAATGGCAATAACATTACGGGCTACCTTTGGGGGGCAGGTTACAGGTCAATGACTCCTAGGCGGCTCACCACAAAGCTAGAGTGAAGCTAAGAGCAACCAGTTGACTGGGTAAAAATAATGCAGGGCCGACTGGTGTGTGCCCGGTGTGTGGGACTAAGATGTTCAGAATTGGAAAGAGTTAGCGACATCTGCGTCGCAGGAAGGACTGGATGTTCACAGAATGTGGGCAACCCAGCCCTTCTTTTTGCCTTGGAGGTAACTTTTCAAGCGTTTGTTAGATACTAAATAGCTCTATCTATAAGTATGACGTAGCACTCCCGGGGTTCTAGGAGAGTATGGCCCTTTTTACCAGTGTTTTGGTTATCTCAACCTTGTATGCGTTCATTTTAAGTGGTATTGCGCCTATAACTGCTGCCTCTGAAGCCGCTTCTGCCGCCGCGGCATTGATTATTTTGCCCTTGATTA
>Ga0315549_1000371_pt1 | contig 54269 bp, 51 predicted proteins | sample SalMarSW160200MG_FD_203101 | JGI IMG/M metagenome (GOLD analysis project Ga0315549, IMG submission 203101) | Salt marsh sediment microbial communities from the Plum Island Ecosystem LTER, Massachusetts, United States - Salt Marsh Sediment SW1601-200 ...
TGATGGGCCACCTGATTGGTGCAACCGGTGCGGCGGAATTGATTACGTGTGTCCTTGCCATTCGTGATAATATAGTGCCGCCTACGATGAACCTTAACGACCCTGACCCGGCGCTGGATTTGGATTATGTGCCGAATCAGCCGAGAAAATGTAAGGTCGATATCGCGGTGAACGAATCGTTCGGTTTCGGCGGTCAGAACAACGTGGTGATTGTCAGAAGATTTAAAGAATAGCTACAGAGGCCACAGAGAAATGATTGATATAAAGCAAATACAAGAAAATCCCGAAAAGTTCAAAAAGGCAGTAAAGGATAAAAATATCGGAATGGTAGATATCGACGAACTTTTAGATATCTATGAAGATTTAAGCGCTGCCAAAAAAGTGCTTCAAGAGATTGCGACTGCAAAAAATCGTTTAGGTAAGGAAATTCCAAATCTAACAGGTTCTGAGAAAGATTTAGCTCTTGAGAAGTTGAAGTTTGCTAAACAACAAGAGGCAGATTCACAAGAGGAAGTCAAAAACAAACAACCACTTTTCGATGAACTTATGCTTAGGGTCGCTCAGCCTGCAGATGATGATGTACCGTTAGGGGCCGATGACACTGAAAATGTCGAGCTGCGACGAGAGGGGCAGGTGCGCCAGTTTGACTTCGAGCCCAAAGACCACGTACAGCTCGGACAGGCCTTGGGGATAATCGATATCGAGCGGGGGGTCAAGCTCGCCGGGACGCGGAATTATTTCCTCAAAGGAGATGGGGCGCTGCTGCACTGGGCGCTGCTTCGATTTGCGATGGACTTTATGGTCGAGCGCGGATATCAGCCAATGTCCGTGCCGCTGTTGATGAAGGACGAGGCGATGCGCGGCACGGGATATTATCCCGGCTCGGAAGACCAGACGTACCAGATGGAAAAGGATTCGCTTAGCCTTGCGGGCACCGCGGAGGTGCCGCTTACGGCCTATTATATGGGTGAAATTCTCAAAGCCGAAGAGCTGCCGAAGAAATTCGTTGCGATGTCGAGTTGTTTCAGACGCGAAGCAGGAGCGGCTGGTAAAGATACATACGGGCTGTACAGAATTCATCAGTTCGACAAGGTCGAACAGGTAATTGTTTGCCAAAACAGTATTGAGCAGAGCAATAAATTTCATGAAGAAATTCTCGCCAACGCCGAAGGCGTGATGAAGGCCCTTGAGCTGCCTTATCGTATTGCGGTGGTTTGTACGGGTGACCTGGGCAGGGGACAGGCCAAAAAATATGATATCGAGTCGTGGATGCCTTCGCGCGAAAATTACTGCGAGACGCACAGCGCCAGTAAGTTCTATGACTTCCAGGCAAGGCGGATGAACCTGAGATACAAAGATGCCAAAACAAAGAAGAACCTCTTTTGCCACACACTTAATAATACCGTTATCGCCAGCCCGCGAATACTGATACCTGTTCTCGAACTGTATCAGAACGCCGACGGTTCGGTAACGGTTCCGCAGGTCCTTAGGCCTTATATGGCCGGTAAAGAAAAAATCACCGCTTTGAAGTCTTGAACAAATCATAAACACTAAATCCGAAATTCCCCAAATTGCCCAGACGGTATAAGTTTGGCTTTGTTTTGCAAAAAAAGGTTTATTTGTAGAGTTCTCTCTACAAATGTAGAGATGGTTTTTAACCGCAGATTTCACTGATTTCACTGATTTTAATGCGATTTTGAGTAAAAAAGTCATCATTTAGAGGTTGTTTTGGTAGTTTGCAAGTTGTTTTTCCCCGCTATTTTCTTTGAAAATAAGGCGCGTGGATTCCGGGTCAAGCTCTGTAAGGGTGTCTTTCTTGAGGTTTTTGAGGAGGTTCAGTCGCTGGAGTTCGATTATTGTTTTGTAGAGGCTGCTTTCCAGCCTGCGTTCGTACATTAGCAGTTTTTCGAGAACCCGGCCGTTCGAGAAGTCCTTTATAGCCAATTGACCGAGAGGGAAATCGGAGGATTGGGAATCATTAGAGTTATTGAAAAAGTACTGTTTCTGTAGTTTAGCCAGTCGGGGATGGACGGGTTTGGGGGTGTTGAGGGCGTCGATTGTCTGGTTCTGGATATATGCTGCGCGTTTGAGCCTCCATGAGAGGTTGACGATGCGCTCTGCAAGCATAGATTCCATAGAGGTTTCGGGATTAAGCACTTCGAGGAAATCCTGTCGGTAAAGTTCGTATTCGGTTTGGTCCTCGGTGGAGATAACGGCCTGTTGGGCTGAAAGGCCGTGTTTTACGGCATTTTGGGAGGTAGCAGTTTTTCCCTGGAGGGTTTTGGGGCCTGTTGATTTGAGGGAATTGTGTTGGTTAGCGAGGATTTTTGTGTGGGATGACATTTTTTGTCTCCGGTTGTAAAGGATTACAGATAAAGGATTAAGGATTAGTTTTTAAGGACATTTGACAATGGATTAAGGATGTCTCCTGATATAGATGGCTATATACTATCCTAATATATTTGTTAGATATATATTATACTATGGATTAAAATAGGTGTCAAGGGAATTTTTAAAAAATTAATTGCAGTTTACGCAAATTGCGCGGATTTTGCTAATTTGTTATTAGGGAGGGATTTACGTCAAAAAGTGATAGGTTTTGAAAATGATAAAATAACGTACAGGACGTCGCGTGCTTTTGCTCCACGCAGATGAACACTGATTGGCACTGATTTTTAACACGGAGGGAAAGTGCGGTTTTTTGGCAAAAAATGCAGAATTTTCACCGCAGAGAGCGCAGAGAACGCAGAGAGATTTATCCACGAATTAACACGAATTTCACGAAAAATATATAAATGTTTAACCGCGGATTTCGCGGATTTCGCGGATTTTGCTTTGATTCAGGCGTTTGTACCGCCTTTTGCATCCATAGGCACAAACCTCCCGGCAAGTACCCTTCGGCAGGCTCAGGGCAGGTTCCTTGCCGCACCGGTTTGCAGCCTACGTTTGCCGTTCCTCCGGAACTTTCATCAAAGCTGAAATATATCATTCCCTCCTACATCCTTTCAAGTTGCCCCCGTCTTCATTTTCAACTTCGCCGAGGCAGGTAAGTTTACATTTTATCAAACAACGCCGGTATTATACCATATTTTTAACAATAGTCAAGGGAAAAAGGCCGTTTTTTAGAAAAAAATGCAGATTTTTTCACCGCGGAGCATGTGGTGGCTATTGAGAGAATAAAAATTTCCGCTAAGCGTGAAAATTATTCGTATTCTGCTACAAGTAGAATTCGTCACTGCGACATTTTCGGGACTTATCGCGTCAGAAGCTTGCCTTGACTTTGAGCTGCAGTAATTACATTTTGGTTTGCAGTAAAAACACGTATGCCTGAAACGGTCGCAAAACCTCCATCATCTGTTATAAGTTGCGGCACTTTATTTTGAGTCATAGCTTCAAGAAAAAAAATGTCGTAGCCGTCTAATACATCTTTTTCAAATCGAGATAACGCTGTATCGATGACTGAGGCATTAAGGGAAAGGCTCAAAGGTGAGGCCATTGATTTCACTTGTCCCCAAGCTGCTTTGACTTCAGATACAACGGTTAATCGCTCTTGGGGGAAATTATGTCTGAACTCTTTGGTAGATATGTTGCCATGAGTTTTGGTAAAGATTTTACGTTCTGACCTTTCTATTATGTGTGCAAGCTCGGCCATTGAAAGTCCGCACCTACAAAGGCGTGCTTTCTGTACGATTGCCTTATTCAAAAATGAAGAGTAATCAACTGTACGACGTTTAGCAACTTGGCCTTCGGCCAAGCTTGCTTTAGTATATGTCAACCAGTACCAAACATTCGAATCAACTAGAAAGATGTCCGAGCTATTTGGATTATCCTGCATTATATCCACGACTTCTGCGTCAATAATATAGTTGATAGGCATTATTTATCCTCGGCTTCTTCTTCTATCGTAGTATCAAGAGCATCCTTTATTTTTGGGTCCTGGAAATATTTTTTGGAGTTCTTGATGACCCGTTTGAGAGCTAAGATTCCATTGGGTCCCAAATTTAAAATTTCTAAGAGTTCATTCAATTTATCCGAACTGAAATCTTTGAGTAGTTGACCAACTGCGAGATTGAAAAACGGAGATGCGAAAATAGTAGTGCCCTCAAAATCCAAACATATCTTTTCATTCGAGCGCAACTTTGGTACTATTTCATCGTATACTTTTTGACCGTCTTCTGAAGTTACGCAGCGATCACCGACAAGGTTAGCAACTTTTAGTTCATACATATTAAATCCTCTAAAACAAGGGCCCGACAGGGATTTCGTCGGCAAAGTAATAGTAGCTCTCATCGCAACGAAGGATTATATTAACAATTGTTCCATGTAGCGAATTATTAATATTTTGGAATCTCTCTTTTTTATCATGTATTAGAGCATAACTATCTTGGCTATAGATTTCAAGCTTGCCATGGTTTTTATTAATAAAATCTTTTAGCAAATTAAGCCCAAGGCCACGTCTTGTTCCTTGCGTTTTGGTGGATGCTCCCTCTTGAAATGCCCATCGCAGGCAGCGATCTGAGGATAGTTCTATCCCACGATTTTGCCAAAAACGTTTCACATTTCTTGGGATGCCTATCCCAAAATCTGCTACAGCTAGTTGAAGGATACGCAGTCTGGGAAAGTGCTGACCGCAACTGAAAAGCCCAATATTTGAATTAGAGTGCTCAAAGGTATTATCATAAATTTCCCACACAACACCAACGATTGCATCTCTGAGTTTTGTGCTGACATGAACCCAACCACGTCCTAGCCATTCGTAGGTAAGGTAATCTATTATATCATCTTTGAGATTTGGCCTTATTGGTCCCACGGGATCTTCTCTATAAGGAACCGAAAGACCCGGCCCAGAAAATTCTAGGAGGCCAAAATGATGAGCAAAACCATTTTGTCTAAGAATTGTTAAAACTTTATCAGGTGCTGTCTTAAAAAGAAAAGTGACTTTTCGACCTTCATTTTCTATTAAGCGGGCCATTCCTCCAAGAAAAGCTATAGCATTTGGGCGTAGAAATTGACAACTAGAAAAGTCGAAAATCACATTACCTGTGCTGGAGAGAACTGTATTCCCCAATTCACATAATATGTTAAAATCGGAAGGTGTATCATTTATGGTCGGAATAGAAAATTGGTTAGCAGAAGACATTTTTTGGACTCTGGGGATTACTGCTAATAGGTCGTATCAACAAAATAACTATTTCAATGACCGAGACTTTTCAGACGATATTTTTATTGTTGACCACAAACAGGAGGTTCTTTGCACTTGATTTCCCTTTCTATTTCAAGCCTCTTATTTCTTCCCATACTAGGTGTGTAGGTTGCGGAATAAAATATTTTTCCTTTGCAGTTTGCTAACCAACATGGTTCGCGGTCTTGATTTATAGCGCTCTTTTGAACATTATCTGATTCTCCAATATCTAAGACAGACCAAGTATCTTCTTGTGATCTACACCAGATTACGTAGACACCCGGTAGTGGCTCCAGAGAATCGGGGGAGGTGTACGCCCCATCAAATTGATAACCCCATCTTTCAAATGCCATTATGTTACCACAAAAAAATCATTTACTCTTTGTTAGTTGCTATAAGATAACTATAGTTCTTCTTGCCGTCAAATAATTCCTTAAAGATATGCTATAAGCAAAACACTTTGAAATAGCCACCTTCGTCCTGACTACTGTGGATAAAAATCCGCGGCAGGTTGATGATTAATGATTATTTCTCCTGATAGACGAAATCGGGGCAAATTGTGGACTATGTGGCTGAGATGGCTTAAAATGCGGGTGTTCTGTGGTCCCGATATATGGCCCCGACAAACGACATCGGGACTTTCAGCATCGGGATCTACGCTGTGCTTCGACGTCGGGACAAGTTGTGTGGTGGAAATTTTCATAGGAGATGAATTTATGACGAAAGAGGAAGTTTTTGAATTTATAAAGGCTAACCCGGTTTGTGCACTGGCGACGGCCAAGGACAATCGGCCTTTCGTGAGGATGATAATGCTGTACCAGGCCGATGAGAGCGGGATTATCTTTACTACGGGCGAAAATAAAGATATGCACTGGCAGATAAAGAGGAATCCGCAGGTCGAACTTTGCTTCTACAACGCCGAGCAGGGCAAACAGGTGCGAGTCAACGGTACGGCAGAGGCGCTCGAGGATTTGGAGCTGAAGAAGCAGGTCGTTAAAGACTATCCTTTTCTGCAGGAGTGGGTCGACCGCGAAGGCTATGAAGTCCTCGTGGTTTATCGCATAGAAGACGCAGTGGCTACGCCCTGGACAATGGAGACGAACTTCAAGCCGAAAGAGTATATCGAGCTTTAACGCTTCGATTCTGGTTATAAAAAACCCCTGTCGCAAGCAACAGGGCTAACCGAGTCGCCGTTCCGGCGACTGCTAAACATTTTCGATACTTGATGATGAATAACGTAACTGTAATTCCGGCATTGGGGGACAACTTCATTTACCTGTGCAGGTACGGCCTGGCAAAGGCGTTTGTTGTGGACCCGGGGGAGACCAGTGCTGTCGAAGCGGAAATTCAAAGACAAAAAATCGAATTAACGCATATCCTTCTGACTCATGGACATTACGACCATACGGCTGGTGCTGCTGAGCTTAAGAAGAAATACGGCAGTGATGTAATAAGCGGCGGTGAAACATTGAAACTCGGTGAAATGAATATCGAGACTATAGCTACGCCGGGGCATACCAGAGACGGCGTTTGTTATTATGTTTCGAGCGGTCAGGGAAAAGCGGTTTTTACCGGCGATACACTTTTTGTCGGCGGCTGCGGCAGGCCGATGGAAAGTTCGAGGCAGGTGATGTGGCGGTCGCTGGAAAAGCTAATAGTTTTACCTGAAGAGACGGAAGTTTATTGCGGGCACGACTACACACTGGATAATTATCAATTTGCACTTAGTATCGAGCCGGACAATTCAGAAGTGGAAAAATGTATCGCTGATTTGGAGGCGGGAAAATGTTGCGTTCCATCGACGATTGGTCAGGAGAAGAAGACAAACGTTTTGCTGCGTGCCGGATGCGACTCGGTAAAAGCTGCTTTAGGGATGGAAGGTGTACCAGCCGAAGATGTTTTTGCCGAGCTGCGCAAAAGAAAAGATACGTGGGGATAAGAGCCTATCCTAATAACCCTCTGGCTTCAATCGGCTGCGCCGCCCGCATCCGTCGTCAGGCTCCATCGACAACCAATAAGGTTGCCTGTTTCGCCTTCCTTGGCTGCAGCCGGCTCGCTCGATTTCGGGCCGACGAGTAGTTATTAGGAGAGACTCTAAAAGCTGGCCAGTTTTTGTAATTGGCGGTAATATAGTCACTATCTATGGACGAGATACAGCGGAAACTGGAGCTTTTCGAGAAGCGGCTTGCCGGCCGATGGGCTTTTCATAAAAGAATGGTCAGCTCAACGCCGCTGTTGTTCATCGCAATCGGGTTGATACTTGGGATTTGTCTGCAGCAGTATTGGAAAGTCAGCCTATGGTTCTGGCTGATATTCCTGCTGCTATTGGTTTTGGGAGCGGTAGTAACAAGTTTTTATAGATTGAAAGCCCGTGCCACAATTTTGGCTTATACAGCGATGGTATGTGCGGTATGTCTGGGAGCGAATCGGTTAGCTGTCCATAATCATATTCCAGCAAAAGATATTCGTAATTTCGTTGGACGGGAAAGGGTGCTGGCTACGATTCGCGGCGTGATTATCACTGGGCCTTATACGAGATACAAAGACGACTGGGCGTTTGCGAGGTTTTTACATACGGACCCGTCGAGCAGTTTCTATCTGAAATTGACAGAGGTAGAGGCGATTGACGGATGGGAGAAAGTCAGCGGAAAAATTCGAGTTGTTGTTAATGAACCTGTACTGGATTTGAAAGCGGGAGACCATATCGAGGCCTACTGCCTGCTTGGCAGATTTCGGGGGGCAACTAATCCGGGACAATTCGATTTGGCGGATTATCTGGGTAACCGGAACGTGCACGTCAGGGCTTCGGTCAAATCCCGGCAGGGTATCACACTGCTGGGCGAAAAGAAGAGCGGGTCCTGGGTAGGACTGAAAGTGCGCTTTAGACAGATTGTGAGTGGGGCATTGTTGGATGAGGAATCGATACAGGAGCGCCAGAAGGGTTTACTCGAAGCGCTGCTGCTTGGGTATCGAGGGAATATCGACGCTGATACATACAGGGCATTCGAGAAGACCGGGCTGCTGCATTTTATCAGTCTCAGTGGTATGCATCTTGGGATATTAGTGGGGATGGTATGGTGGCTGGCGGCCCGTGTCGGATTGCTCAAACCTGCAAGGGCATTCGTATGTATTGTAGTGATAGCTTTGTTTCTTATGGTTGTGCTTCCGAGAGCGCCGACGATAAGGGCGGCGGTGATATGTCTTGTCTTTTGCCTATCAGTGTTTTTCAGGCGACACCCAAATCCGCTTAATACACTATCTGCAGCAGCTATGGTGTTGTTGCTGGTCAGGCCGACAGGTCTATTCGAACCCGGCTGGCAATTATCATTTGCGAGTGTCCTTGGTATTTTGTCATTTGCCAGTGGTATAAATGATTCTCTTCACGCACGACTACTGAAACCGTTAGCGGGGATTATGGGCAAGGCTCGGCTTTTTAGCGTCATCAAGCAGGCTTGTTCATATTTGCTGTCAATCTTTGCGATTGGTTTGGCTGCTTGGACAGGCGGGGCAGGAGTGCTGCTTTATCATTTTTATTCGATAAATCCCTTAACGAGCCTCTGGACCGTCATCGCATTTCCGTTAGTGGCCTGTATTCTTGGGCTTGGTTTTCTAAAGATTTTGATTTCGTTTTTCCTTCCGAGTGTGGGTGCTTTACTTGCGGCAGTGCTGAATTTTCTGTCGGCGGTGTTAATTACCGTAGTAGAGTTTCTGAGCAGGTTCGACTTTTCCGAGATTCTTGTAGGGCAGGTCCCGATTGTTGTCGTTTTACTGTACTATGGCGGGATAGCTGTTATCGCCTGGGCGTGGTATCTGCGGCCATTGACCAGAAGAGTCATTATTATTAGCACAGTAGTCTTGATAGCGGGGACAATAGGTTTTATCAAGTGGCAGAGGATGTATCCAGGTGATTTGCAAATGACTTGCCTGGATGTGGGACACGGCCAGGCAATAGTGATGCAATCGCCGGTAGGGACGTTGCTGTTTGATGCCGGCTCACAGTACAACCGTAACATCGGGCGGCGTGTTATAACACCTTTTTTGCGGTCTTGCGGGATTGGAAGATTGGATGCGGTAGTAATAAGTCATGATGACATCGACCATATAAACGGGATAGTCGAAACCGTGAAAGATTGTGATATAGGTGAAGTTTATACAAGCGCAGCCTTCATAAACAAGAATGAAGAATTTGGGACTGCCAGGTATCTTGCCAATTGTCTGAGCAAAGAAGGTATTAAGCTGAAACAGTTGGGTAATGCGATAGAGTTAGGCTCACGGATTCAGGTTGATATTCTCTGGCCTAATGAGGCTGCTTGTGAAGATGAATCATTGGGTGATAATGATAAGTCGGTGGTCAGTATGATTGAGTTTGCAGGCAGGCGGATTCTGTTGTGTGCGGATATTGAAGAGTTCGCACAGCAGCAGTTATTGGAAAGGTACATCGGTTTGCGTGCGGATATTGTTGTGGTGCCGCATCACGGCTCAGTACGTTCAGGCAGTTCGGATTTTTTAAAAAGTCTTGATGTGCGGTATCTGATATGCAGTTGCGGGGTAAGTTATTTCGAACGACTGCAAAGGTCGCCGCCGGATGTTAATGGAAAGTGGCTTTACACGGCGCGTGATGGTGCAGTGCATCTTTTTATCGACAGAGACGGAGAGATTAGTGTACGGTCTTATTAAAGATTCACGTGACACAACACGCCTACCGCCCAGAGCAGGTTCTTGTGGGGCACGACCTTAGTGTCGTACTTTTCGTTTATGGGGATAAGATGTACGCCTTGAGGCGTTGTTCTTATCAGCTTGCAGGTAACGCCGATTTGGTCGGCAATACAGGCAACCGCCAGCTGGCCATCCGAGGCGGGCACTGAGGGACTGGCTATGACTATATCTCCGTCGTTGATTCTCGGCGACATGCTGTCGCCGTCAACGTGAAGGGCAAATGAATCGGGAAATGCCGTCGTTATTTTATCGCAATCGATGAATTCTACAACCTGACCTTGATTGCCTCCAGAGACTCGTATCAGGTTAACGCGGACATCTGATATGGCGGCGGAAAGTTCAGCAAGCTCGAAATCGAGGGCGACCGGCGCATCGGCAGTACCAACGATTTCTTTGCCTGTGTGCTGTCTGACAAGCTCATCAAGTTTTGTCACGGCTTCGGACGAGCCGGGCAATGTCGTCTCGTTCCAGCAGTGTACTATCCCTGCAGCAGTTCTACCAAGTACCGGAATCCAACTGGGCCTTTGAGACTTGGTGCCGGCTTCTGGTGTCGCCAGTGCACTCTGTATACCCTTTTTCTCGCAAAGCAAATCGACAAATGCGGCAACGGGTTCGGCCATCTCCGGATATTCGCCCAGCAGGGCAGCGGTCCGCCGCAGCAGCCCTTTGTTGGGTCCGGAGACTGGGAAACCGGCTGATAATGAGCCCTGTTGGCCGGTAAGAAGCCATTGCAGGTCAGCGCCGGTAGTCCGGCAAATTACCAGGAGCGTTTCAATCGGAGGAACACGATTATCTTCATAATAGCTGTACGTAGAAGGACTTATGCTGAGTGCACGGGCGAATTTGCTTTTGCCTCGCTTGCCGGCAAAACGAATCCTGAGGTCACGGATTCGTTGAATTATCGCTTTTTCGTCGATGTTTTGCATAAAAATTCACAAAAGCGAAAATATTTTATTGACATACGCCGCTTTTGCGTTAATTTCATAAAAAATAATATAGTTGCGAGAAAGAATAGTCGCAAAAGGGTAATCTGTCAAGAAGGAGCAAAAAAATGGAGCACATCGGAGAAGAATCAAAAAAATCAGGAGAGCAGCAAAAGCGGAGTGTAAATTCTGAGAGTGAAACAGTGGATGCAAAGGGAAAATCACATGAGAATGACAAACGCGGCCGGATTCTGCAATGCCTGGGAAATCTAAATGCGTTACACAAGGTTCAGGGAGCGTTGCTTGGTCAAATGGAAAGAGAAATAGTGTAAGTAGACGTTCGGGATTTACGTTCTTTAGTGCAGTTTTTATTGAACTGAAAAATGTCGGCCGGTGTATAGTAATTCAGCGTACTTTTTGCTGGATTTGCGGCGTTCAGGAGAGGAGCTAAAATTTTGTGAGGGGAGTATTTTTCAGAAGTAAAAATACAGTGCTGTAAGATAAGCAATGGGGAATTATTGCGGGATGGGATTTTGATATGTATATTTGGCGGGAGTGGAGTAAAATTGGCAAAGATTCGATAGATAAGAGGCTTATCGATGTTTTTAACATAAGATTAAAGGGCTATGAGGGTGTGTATACGAGAAAGAGACATTCGTGACGGATATTCAGAAATTAGAAGTGAAACACGTATGAAATTGTATTTCAACAAAGGTAATGAGGGACAATATGAACAGAAGGTATTATAAAAGTCTATATCATCTTTTAGTTTTTTTGTGTGCATGTATGGTCGGTTTGGGAGGGTGCTGTCAATACTCACAAGAAGAAGCAAAGGTCGACTCCGGCAAAGTATCAACTCAGACAGGAAACGAGCAGGCCAAAGAGCCGATGTTCGACTATCGGCTTATCGAGCTGGACAACGGTCTGGATGTGATAACTCTTGAAGACTTCTCATGTCCTATTGTTGCGGTACAGGTCTGGTATCACGTTGGTTCGAAAGATGAGCGGCCTGACAGGCAGGGATTTGCTCATATGTTCGAGCATATGATGTTCAGGGGGACCGACAAACTCGGCCCAACGGACCATTTTGGATTCATCAGAAAAGTCGGCGGATACTGTAACGGTTATACGAGCTTCGACAAAACGGTTTATCTTGAAACACTGCCAGCCGAACAATTGGATTTGGCATTATGGCTGGAAGCTGAGCGGATGACATTTCTGAAGATTGACCAGGAGAACTTCGACACTGAGCGCAAGGTTGTCGAAGAGGAAAGACGTATGGGGATGAATCAGCCGTATGGGACAATTTTTGAAAATCTGTTCGACGCAATTTATGATGTTCATCCGTACAGGTGGACGCCAATCGGACAGATACCACACCTTCGCGCGACCAGCGTGGAGGAACTACGGGCTTTCTGGAAGAAATATTATACTCCGAGTAACGCGACGTTGGTAATTGCAGGTGCAGTGACACATAAAGATGCACAAGAGGCGGCACGGAAATATTTCGGCTGGATACCACGATACGAAGAGCCTGAAAGAGTCAGCGTTACGGAACCAGAGGTCAATCAACAGCGAGAGGTGACTTTGAAGGAAGATAACGCGCCGGCGCCGGGCGTTGGAGTTGTTTACAGGACGGTTCCGCTAGAGCATAAGGACGCGGTAGTATTTGATGTTATAGCAAAGATATTAGGCGACGGTCACAGCAGCAGATTGTACAGGGAGCTGGTGGCGGAAAAGCAATTAGCGGTCATGGCACAGACGGAAAGCTATAATTTGGAACATGACGGCGTGTATGGAGCAGGTGCGGGTTTGGCGCCGTTCGGTTCGGAGCCCAATGAGGTGCTCGCAATAATAATGGAGCACATCGACAGGCTGCGAAATGAGCCGGTCAGCGAGAAAGAACTTACCAAGGCAAAGAACCAACTGCTTCGCGGGATTGTAAGAGATAATTTGAGGGTTGAAAGGAAAGCGAGATTGCTTGGCAGCGCCGCTGTAGTAATGGGAGATGTTTCTCGGGTAAATGAATACCTGGATGAAATCGAATCAGTCACGGCCGGCGATATTCTGCGAGTGGCAAATGAATATCTAACGCCGGAACGAGCGCTGAAGGTTAAGGTCGAGCGAAATCTTTTAGGTACAATGTTTAGTAAGGCCGAAGAAGACGAATCACCAATAACAGCACAACGGGAAGTCGAGGCGCCTGCACCCGGCAGGGGAGATGCGGTTCGGCCTGATGATTATCCTAAATCTGCACCATTTGCTTCGGCTCAGGTTGATAATGTTATGCCCGAATACAGTGAGGCGACCCTGGATAACGGGATGAAAGTGTTAGTTGTCTGTAATCACGAGGTACCTTTCGTCAGTGTGAATCTCGGATTGTTGAGCGGGGTGTGGACCGAGACAAAGCCGGGGACATGCTCAATGGTTATGCAAATGCTAACTAAGGGTACGGCCAATTATACAGAAGAACAGCTTGCCGACGAACTGGAAACCTATGCGATTAATCTTTCAGGTTCAGGTTCGATGGATACGAGCGTGGTACGAATGAGTACATTGACAGGAAATCTTGACCGGGCGATGGGGCTGCTGAGGGAAGTGGTACTTAGGCCGAGTTTTCCGGCAGATGAACTCGAGAAGTTGCGCAAACAGGTCCTGACCGGGCTTGAAGTTTCCTCGGCGACACCGAAGTACCTGGCGGAGAAGGAATTTCGCCGAAGATTGTATGGCGGCCATCCCTATTCCCGTACAGCAGTTGGTGAAATCGAAGATGTAAACGCATTAACTGTTGAAGACGTCAAAAATTGGTGGGCAGAATATTCCCGGCCGGATACGGCAGTTTTGATTTTTGCCGGTGACATAGACAAAGAGCGGGCCTTGTCGCTGACTAAGCAGACATTCGGCGGTTGGCGCGCCGCGGGCAGCAGACCGCAGAAGAAGCTGCCGGAATTGGTACAGCCGAAACAGACGCAGATATATCTGGTGGACAGGCCCGGCAGTATCCAAAGCCAAATCCGGGCGGGACACCTTGGTATTACCAGGCATAATAAAAACTATTTTATCAGCAGGGTGGTCAGTAATTATTTCGGCTGGTCTTTTAACAGCAGGCTTAACGAATCCATTCGTGTGGCAAAGGGACTTACGTACGGTGTCTGGGGCGGTTATGAAGCGAGCAGGTTCGCCGGGGCCTTCAAAATAAGCACGTTCAGCAAGACCGAATCGACGGCCGAGGCGGTAAAGGCGGTTATAGAAGAAATCGAGCGACTTAAATCAGAGCCGCCGAGCGACAAGGAACTCGAGGAAAGCAAATCCTATATACTCGGCAGCTTTATTAAAGACAGGGAGACGCCCCAACAGGTTGCAGGCGATTTGTGGCTTATAGAATCGCAGCAGCTCGGCGCCGATTATTTGCAGCGACTCCTCGACGGCGTAGCACATACTGGTCGAGAAGGCTGCTTTGCTCTGACTAATGATACTATTGCATCGGATAAACTGATTGTGGTCGTGGTTGGGCAGGCGGACAAACTGAAGGGGCAATTGGAGAGAATAGCTCCTGTGACCGTGGTAGCCTCTGAGCAAAGCGAATCTCGGGGACAGATAAGTCCATAACGAAGGCATTGGGCAGGGTATTTTGTTAATGCAGGATACGGCAAGGGTCGATATAAAAAAACGCTGATTTACGTCAGTCTTTATCTTGATTAAAACCGGCGTTGCAGCTATAATCCGGGCGGGTTTTGACAAGTTCATATTTTTATAATTCATAATGGAGATGATAGATATGATAATGCTATGGATTCTTAGGGTAATTTTTGTACTTGTTATAGTTTTAGTTTTATATCTTACAGCAAGCTCCCCGTCGATATCGAGCGACGACACCGCTTTCTGGTCTGTTATTTACGGCGGCATCGGTATGATGCTTCTGTTTTTGTTCGTGGACCTTCTCACGCCGAAAAGGAAACTGGCGGCGTTAGCAGGGATTTTCTTCGGATTACTTGTGGGCGTAATAATAAGCGCGGTGTTAGCGCCGATTGTGGAAGTGCTCGCCAAATCTTACATGACGAATCTCAGCACCGACGCCGTTATGGCAATAAAGTGGCTGCTCGGTATCTGTGTATGTTTCAGCGCAATCAGCATTGTAGTGCGCACCAAAGACGACGTGCGTTTTGTTGTCCCTTACGTGGAATTTGCCAAGCAGACCAAAGGCGCCAGGCCTCTTATTCTTGATACATCCGTCATCATCGACGGCAGGATTGCGGACCTTTACCACAGCAAGCTGTTCGATGCCCCTCTGCTGGTACCGCGTTTTGTATTGGCTGAGCTGCAGTTAATAGCGGATTCGGCAGATAAGCTCAAGCGCAACAGAGGCAGGCGCGGGCTGGATGTTCTTAATAAGCTGCAGAAGGACCCGTCAATAGATATTGAAATAGATGATGAGCAGATGCCGGGTGTGGAAGAGCTTCAGGGAGTTGACCAGAAGCTGGTCCTGTTCACAAAACATCGGGACGGCAGATTGGCGACTACTGATTATAATCTGACGAAGGTTGCCCAGGTTCGTGAAGTTGACGTGCTTAACCTGAATGATTTGGCGAATTCGCTCAAGACCATCGCACTTCCGGGTGAATTCATGGTTGTACAGGTCGTTAAGTCCGGCGAGGAACCCGGCCAGGGGGTCGGATATCTTGCCGATGGGACGATGGTGGTTATCGAAAACGGGCAGGATAAACTGGGCAAAGACGTGGCCATCAGCGTCACAAGTTCCCTGCAAACGGCTCAGGGCAAAATGATATTCGGCAAGTTCGAGCATTTTGCAAACAGCCAAGACAACAAGAGCGGCCAGAATAGCGGACAAAAATACAGCTATAGCGGCAGATAACAGGGATTTTATTGTATTTATTTTGCAGTCTTTTTTGCCAGAAGCGCTTTGGACAGGCAACTGAAGAAAAAAAATACTGCCGCCAGTTCTGCTATGGCAAATCCCGGCCAGGAGAAGTGCCTGTAGTAATCTGGCTGGGCTGCGAATCGGCCTGCATGACAGAACAATACAACCACCAGTAAGGCTGCTCCTGAAAAACCTATCCAATATAAAGGTCCAGGCCTGATATAGATGTTGTGGAAGTCAAGCACGAGAATCACCAAAGCAAAAAGCAACAAAGTGAGCGATACAATAACAGGGGCCAAAACGGGGGCGGCCCATGTCAGGGGAATCAAAAACAGTATGTCCCAGTCCATTATAGAGGCGGGCCAGCCGAGAAGAACTTTGAGCCACACGTAGTAGAAGATGTCCCAGATTGCGAAAACAAAAAGGAAATAGGCGAATCGCCGGCGGAGATTGTTTTCGAACAAAGTACAAGCAGTTAATATCAAAACCAGGGTTGCCGCCTCCCTTCCGACCTCGGTGAAAAATAGTGTAACTTTGAAATCGTCGGTGATAAAAACGTTCAGCGGAAAGTCGAAGCCGTCAGGATGGAATATTTCGCGCAAATAGACTACTACAGCGGATTCGATGTAAGCAAAGGCGATACCAAAAATTGCAACAATTATAAGACGAGATATTAAACGTCTGGCCATAGGCGGTGAAATTCTCCGAGTCTGCTCATTTGAGTTTGTGTTACCTGATACGGTCGAGCTGTCTTAAAAGTTCGGGCAGGATTTGTTTTTCGCGAACAACTGCAATTTTTCTTCCATTTCGATATATCAAGGCCTTGCCTTTGCCGGCGCATATTGCGAGGTCGGCGTCTTTGGCTTCTCCCGGGCCGTTTACAATACAGCCCATTACAGCTATTCGCAGAGGTTTTTGTACGCCCCGAAGTGACTTTTTGATTTTTTTTGCAAGGGCGATGACGTCCATCTCTGCGCGTGCACAAGTTGGACATACAACCAGTTCGGGTTCGGTTCGTTTGTACAGACCGAGAGATATAAGTATTTTTTTTGCGGTGTCAACCTCGATGAGCGGATTTCCTGCTATGCTGACCCTGATGGTATCGCCGATTCCTTCTGCAAGCAGCGTGCCCATTGCAACTGCTGAGGGAATCTGTGCGTCCTGAGCCAGGCCGGCGTGAGTTAAACCTAAATGAATGGGATACTCGAAGGCATCTGCAATGAGCCGATTTATCCGGATTGTCCGAAGGGGGTCAGCGCTTTTGGCACTTAACACAAGCTGGCTAAAGCCGTGTTTCTCAAAGATGCGTACGTACTTTTTCATTTCATTGAGCATCAAAGAAGCGCGTTTGCTTATGGGTACATCGGGCAATCTGAGGTCTCTGATGCTGGCTTCGTTAACGCCTACTCTGACGGCGACTTTATGCATTTTTGCTGCGGCTATTACGCGCGACACGTCCTTCGGATTCCTGATATTGCCCGGATTAAGGCGGACCTTTGCCGCGCCGGCTTCGACGGCTTCGATTGCCCGATTTGCATTGAAATGAACGTCGGCAATCAAGGGGACGTTGACCTTTTGGACGATTTTGGCAAAGGCGGCGGTATCGGCTTTTGTAGGAACGGCAATTCTGACAAGTGCGCACCCGGCATCAGCCAGTTGCTTTACCTGCCTGATACAGCGTGATATATCCGTAGTCGGCACATTGGTCATAGATTGAATCGTCACAGGATAGCGGGAGCCGAGTTTGACCGGGCCGGCACTTACAGTTATGGTTTTTCTTCTGTTCATACCGAAATTGTAGCTTGTATGATTACCCGGAGCAAATTAAAATACTCCGCGGTTTTTCGGCATTTGCATGTGAATAAGGTGGTAATAAGCATGATATGGTGGAAGATTCTGCTCTGGGCGTATCTGTTGTTCATGGTCTTGTATGGTGGATTCGGGCTGATGCTTTATCTGCTTCAGTCGAAGTTCCTGTACTGTCCGGTCAGAACGGTCTGTTATTCGCCGGAAGAGATAGGACTTGAGTTCGAAGAAACTACGCTGACTACTTCTGATAGTGTAAAGCTCAACGGATGGTACATACCTGCACCAAATGCGAAGTTTACTGTGTTGTTCTGCCATGGTAACGGCGGCAATATTATGCACCGTCTGGACAGCATACAGATGTTCTATAATCTTGGCCTGAGTTGCTTCATATTCGACTACCGGGGTTACGGTAAAAGCACGGGCAAGCCCACGGAGCAGGGTACGTATCTCGATGCGACGGCAGCATACGAATGGCTGACCAAAGAGAAGAAAATCAAATCCAAGGATATAATAATTTTCGGGCGAAGCCTGGGCGGCGGCATCGCGGCTGAGCTGGCCGGGAAGGTGGAAGCCGCTTCGCTGGTTTTGGAAAGTACATTTACCTCATACGTTGCTATGGGCAAAAAATTCTACTGGTATATGCCGGTTAAATGGTTCGCTATGTACCGATACAATACGCTCGAATATATCAGAGACGTAAAATGTCCCGTGATGGTTATACACAGCGCCGATGACGAAATAATACCGTTTGAATTCGGCCGGCAGCTCTATATTGCAGCCAATGAGCCGAAAATATTCGTCGAGATTTCAGGTGGGCACAACGACGGATTTCTGGTCTCGGCGGAGCTTTACAAAGCGGGGTGGCTAAACTGGTTGAAATTTCTGCAACAGCAGGCCGAGGAAATGGGTCGTTCCTCGGCTTAAACCGATACAATCGGCTGGCCCCTCTCTGGCAGAAAAGGCCTAAGCCCCTGTTTAATAGCTAACTACCTTCTCATACTGCACTTATAATTTTCACAAATTTTTCAGAATTTGCTTGAAATCTGGCGTGTACTAATACATAATGTATTAGTAATACTAATACGATTATTAATCCTGGTTGACTGAAAGATTATTGAATGGGAATTTGGATACAGATATCAGCGGGTTCTGACAAACCCATATATGCCCAAATCATGGAACAGGTGAGCCAGACTATTGCCAAAGGCATATTAAAAGCTGGAGACAAACTGCCGGCAGTACGAAAGCTGGCGGCGGAATTGGTTGTAAATCCTAATACGGTTGCAAATGCATATCGGCTATTGGAGAAAGAAGGATTGCTGACAACCAAAACGGGGTCGGGGACATTTGTGGGCGACCCCAAACTTAGATCTAAAGATATTTCCCAGTTAAATGCATTAGCTGAGCGTATGGATACGTTAATCGGACAAGGTGTAAATCTGGGTTTTAGCGGAGATGTCCTGATGAAGATGTTCAAGGACAGGCTGGGAAAATTCACAAAAAAGTCATGAGGCATAGAAAAAAATGGCTGATGTTATCTTAAAAACGAGCGGTTTAACAAAATACTATGGGAGCAAGCTTGCTGTTGACCATCTGGATTTGAAGATTGAAGCAGGAAGTATCTGCGGATTTGTAGGCAGGAACGGTGCAGGCAAGACCACTGTTATAAAACTGCTTCTCGGACTGCTCAAACCGACGGCCGGTTCGGCGAGCATATTCGGGTGTGATTCGCAGAACCTTACGCCCGATATTCGTCAGCGAGTAGGTTATGTCGCGGAAGGTCATCGGCTTATCCGGTGGATGACAATCGCAAGACTGGAGAAATTTCAGCGGGCATTTTTCCCCGGGCAATGGGACAGGGAATTCTTCGCCGAGATGATTGATTATTTCGAACTTTCAAAAAAGCAAAAAGTAAAGCATCTTTCGAGTGGGCAGCGAGCGCAGGTTTCACTTGCACTGACGCTGGTGCCTCATCCGGAGCTGCTGATTATGGATGACCCGACGTTAGGGCTGGATGCAGCAATCAGGCGTCAGTTTCTCGAAGGTATGATTCGGCTTATAATGGAGCAGGGCAGGACGGTTTTGTTCTCAAGTCATATCTTAGCTGACGTAGAACGTGTTGCCGACAGACTCATCGTTATTGATAAAGGCGTCCTCAGAGCGGACTGCACTACCGAGCAATTCAGGGATTCAGTCAAAAAGGTAAGATTCAGCTTTGATAAAACTCCTCCCGAAGAAATTGACATCGATGGATACCTTAACTCCAGACGCAGCGAAAAGGAGCTTGAGTTGACTCTGGTTAAAACCACCGAGCAGAAAATTGCCGACTGGGCCCAAAAAACCGGCGCCGAAAAATTTGATATCGTTCAGACAAGTCTCGAAGACCAGTTCATTGATTATACCGCACCGCAAAAACGATCCAGATTGTTCCAATGGGAGAAGGACTAAAATGAAATTTATTGCTTTGCTAAAAAAAGAACTAAGAGAATGTTTGCCGTTTCTTATAGGAGCAGCGGTTTTACTGCTGGTACTGGGCACATTGTTTTTGAGGCTGGACGCGCCGCGGACGTATGGCGGGTTATATCCGGATTTCAAACCGGCAAGTGCAATTAATATTTACCAGCTTAAGCAGTCTTCTTCTCTTAGTCTCGTTGGCTCTTTGTTGTGGATTTTCAGTATCGCCCTGGGTTTGGCAATTGGAATAAGGCAGTTTTGGGTCGCTTTTTATTCACGAACCTGGGATTTTGAAATCTGCCGTCCCACAAGACGAGCTGCAGTTTTAACAGCAAAGATAACCGCTGCTATTATTGGGTTTGTTTTATCAGTCGGTCTGGTTTGGTCATTGTTTTACTGGTACGCCTCTCAATCCAGCATCTGGTTTACACCGCTGACCGGCAGGCTTTTAACCAAAGGATGGATTTTCATCGCTCTTGGCTTTGTGGTTTATCTTGGCGTAGCAGTTGCCGGCTTAAGTACGGAAAGATGGTACACGACTAAATTATTCAGCCTTGGCTTGGTGTTGATTGTATATATTGCCTGCGTTTCCGAATGGCGGCTTTGGTTGATATTGATATTTCTGGTTATTGGAATCTTAATTTTGTTGTTACAGGTAACAGAAAAATTTCTCAACCGTCAACTTTGACCGGATAAATAATTATGAAGAATAAACTGATATTAAAACATGTTTCAAGTACTTCTAAAACATTAATGATTCTGCTGATTATGCTTCTTGTTATTGCTATGTCCCAGGGTATTATCATAGCTATTTCGCACGTCATTATGATGTCGAGAACCAGGGCATCTCAACAGGCCTGTCAAGAACCTGTCGAAGATGAGCTCACTCGGATAAAAAGGTCTGAAAAGCATTTCATGCTCGATGGCACTGTTCATCAGATGGAGCTTGTGAAGGACGATTTCCAGCGGGATGATAAGAAACAGAAAATTCGTATATATGATGTAAATGACAGCCTTGTTTGGCAAGGCTTGAAAAAAGAAATACCCTATCAATACCTCTTCTGGCCGGAACAACTTATTAGAAATTGGAGTTGGTATGACTCTTATACCTTCGATGAAAGGCAAATGCATAATATGTTGACGGTTACACCGGAGCTATCTCAATCTATTGAGTTTCCTGTCAGGCAGAATTATGAGATTAAAATTATCTGGCGGTACATTCCTGATAAGGAATATTTTGTGGCTTATAACACACAGGGCGGCATCACGGGTTATTTATCAACAGCAGGATTCACACAGCAAAAATCCGATACAAAAGGTTTTGGTCAGTTTCGACTTTTTACTGCCTGGTGCCCAGAGGATTCGATAAATCCTGTAATGCTTTGGCAAACCGATAAAAAGATTTATCAAATTGATTTTCAAAAACAGACAGTGGAGCTGATTTTTGAAAGCGAGAAAGAAATAGTTGATAACATGTCACTGAAGAATTGGAGATTTTCCGACCGTGAGAATTTGGATGGTATCAAATACCGGCCTGCGATTTTATGTCGAACACGGAACGGTGATCAGAACTTGATAATGCGTCAGCCTGAGCAGGTTTTTACGTTTTCTCCTCCTGAGGTTTGGGACTTAAAAGAGCAATCTATTAGACTGACAGCAACTGAAAGTGAAATATATTTACTTCGTAGTTTTAGAGGGCCAAGAGTCCCGGGAAAATGCATGAATTCTGATGAACTGTTTAGGCAGTGGCGGAATCAGCTACTGAAAAAACCCAGAGATCGCTGGATAGAACTTTATACAATAGATGAAAAAGGCGAACTATATTTTATAAGTCGATACGAATGGATTGAGCCACCTTATAAGACGATATATACTGAACAGAGTGTTGTTGATAATGTAAAATATTTTGTCACAGATTTCTCGCCGCCTTTTTATAATATTCTGAGGCAAGGTCTGCATAAATATTGGCCGAATGGTATTGCAGGTTCCGAAAACGAATCCATTTTTAAGCTTTGTGTTGCACTAATACAAGAGCTGCGTCCAAGACATATAATTATCAATTGTTCCATTAGTTTTGTATTGGTGCTTATTGCGTTATGGCACGGCTTGTCGCGCAGGGACAATTGGGCGGTAATGATTGTGTGGCTTGCGATTGTCGCGGTGTTTAACATGGCAGGTTTTTTGACCTACTGGGCATTGAATCACAGGCCGGTCATAAAATGTCCGGCGTGCGGGAAAAAGAGGGGGCTGGCACCGGAGCGTTGTGTGAGATGCGGGGCGGAGTTGCCCGTGCCGGAAACCAGGGAAGTTGACAGGGTCTTGATTGTACCGGCAACCGCAGAATAATCGTCAGCGCCTACAGTTTGCGGAGCAGGCCGACGGCGACGGCCTGGATTCGGCAGTCGTCAGTATAGATAGGGTCGTAGTCTTTGTTGGCAGGCTGGAGCCGGATGCGAGATTTCTCCCTGTAGAATTTTTTTAGAGTAGTATTTTCATTTTCGGTCAGGGCCACAACTATTTGGCCGTTTCGGGCGGTCTGTGCTTTCCTGCAGATGATATAGTCTCCGTCACAGATGCCTTCTTCAATCATACTGTTGCCAGATACCTCGAGAGCGAAAACGTCGTCATTGTTGCCGAAGCAGTCGGGCAGTGATAAAGTTTCTCTGTTCTCAAAGGCGTTGACCGGTTTGCCGGCTGCGATTTTACCAAGAAGAGGAATGCCCTGTGCCTGAGGAAGCTCCTGCTGTTGAGAATGAGTGGCTGATTGCTTAAGCAGTCTTTGCGCTTTGGGAGTCGGCTTTAAAGAGCGAGCCTTGAGCGGCGATTCGTAGAGCAGGTCTTTTCTTCGCAGTTCTGCGATGTGCTCGAATGCGGTGCTTCGGCTTATGTTCAGCCTGCTTGCCAACTCGGCGATCGTCGGCAAATAACAGTATTTGTCCGCAAAATTCGCTATTGTCCTGAGGATTTGTATCTGCCGGGGAGTTAGCTCGACAGTTGTTTGTTTGTACCGGTTCATTTTCATCTTCCCCTATCGGATAATTGTTACGGACATCTTCGGCCTGAACGTTATTTGTGCCGACCATTTTAGCAATCGAACAAAGCAGCCTTGTCAAAGGGCTTTGTGACTGCTGCAGGTAATCTTCAGGATTACAGGGCCAGGGCCGTACGAAATCTCCGCCGGGACCAAATCTGCATACCGGGTCGATTCTATGGATATTTATATTATCTGTCATAGTCTGTTTATCCCATCTGAATCATTTGAGTTGTAAATGTTTGTATCGGACAGGGCGGCCAAAATACCCAAACAAAAACCGAACAAAATCAGGCCCTGCGCCAGATTTTTTTCGGGGCGCTAACTGAGTTGTTGAGAGCGGCAATAATATGGGACGAGCAATATATTTTTCGGTCTGCATGTATTAAGGCAGTTTGACTTTGCTTTGCAGAGGAATATAATCTGGTGTTTAATAGCTCAGTGAATCAGGCAATGATGGTACTAATAAGAGGAGCTTTATTATGACAGGACAGGCTTTAACGATAGCCGGGGTATTTCGACCTCAGGCTGCAAGGTCGGCTCTTGTTTATGATTTGGGCTTGATATTAGCCGGGTCGGTTCTGATTGCATTATCCGCACAATTAGCCTTTTGGGTGCCGTTTAGCCCGGTACCGGTGACAGGCCAGACCTTTGCGGTCCTGATGCTCGGGGCGCTATTGGGGGCGAAAAGAGGGGGGCTATGTGTTCTGGCGTATGTGGCTGAAGGGGCAGCGGGATTGCCTGTGTTTGCGGCTGGTGCCGGAGGATTGTTATGGCTGCTGGGGCCGACGGGCGGTTATCTGCTCGGATTTATCGCCGCGGCAGTTCTTGTGGGATACCTTGCGGAACGTGGATGGGACCGTAGGGTATGGACGACTATTGTTACTATGCTTGCGGGGAACATCTGTATTTATTTCTTCGGTTTGTTGTGGCTGACAGTTCTGGCGATTACAGGCAGGGTACAGACCACTATGAGCGATCTTTTCAAAGTGGGGGTTTATCCGTTTATTGCCGGTGATGTGGCAAAGACTGTTCTGGCAGCGCTATTGCTTCCGGCGGGGTGGAAAGTTCTATCACTGTTTAATGGTGCGATTGTAAGGCGGCGTGACTAATCCTTCGGCAGGCTCAGGACAGGCTCTTTTGAGCTGGTCGAGCTGGCGGTGCATTATCTCAAGCAATTCTTCCGTCATTTGACAACTTTGTTTTTGTGATGGTTGTGGAACGTCTGTTATTGGCTGGGCTGTTTTTGTTTCAGACGCTACTTTCTGGTCCTGCTCTTTTATCTGCTCGGCCCTGCGGAGCATTTCCTGCACAAGTTGTGATATCGAACCAGGCTGGATTGACGGGCAGGGGCGGTCGGCGGGTTGTGAACCAGCCTTAGTACCTTGTTTGTCGAGTGATGATTTGTTCCGGATTTTACTTAAAAGATGCCGGATACTTTGAAAAGGTTTTGCGAGACTGTTTTTAACCTGCGAAAAGGCTTTTGAAGTCTGTTTCGCATTGTTTGGTTTGGTGGAAGCAGAGACAGTTTGCTGTTGTTGTGAAATACGATTGAGCGGCCGGATTAAACCAAGCAACTCTTCGACCTCGGCGTCGATATTGTCATCGTTGTCGTAGGATAAAATCGGTATATCGACGACATAGGTTTTGTCTTTATGGCGGCGTAACTGGACTATACCTATCTCGGAGCATTTCCTGACGTCCTGGGACGTAATGCCTTCGCGCTCGGCATATTCGCTAATCTCAATAAGACGTCTGCTGAGCCGTGACGCTCCTACGCTGTTTTTTTGTGTAGTGGCGGTGCGTCTGTTCATTCGGGCCCTGTAATAATTTTCCGCGGTACACTAAGTATTTTCGGCCGGGACGGTAGGTTTACTTAAAAATATGGCCCTATAAGATTGACTATTGCAGGGCCGTAACCGCAAAAATTGTTATTTTTACAGCTCAACAGTCTGCGTCATTGATACCTGAGTCTGTAGAGCATCAGGGCTCTCAATCCCCGTAGGTATAAGGATATCAAAAGGTCCTCAACCCATCATCGAAACAAAGCTTTTCGATGTTAATTACAGCGAGCTTACGAAATTAGGATTTATATGTTCAAACAGAGGCTGTAAATCCCGTATTTTGGGCAAAAGCGGCGGGCAGAGCGTCGATTATGTCGGTAGCCATTAGGCTAATCTGTCCGAGTTCATCTGCGGCAATATCACCTGCAAGTCCGTGGACATATACACCGTAAACAGCAGCGTCGAAATCGCTCATATCCTGACCGGCCAAGGCCGTTATTACTCCAGTCAAAACGTCACCGGCGCCGGCAGAAGCCATTCCGGGATTGCCGGTGGTATTGACATATATTTGCTTTGAGTTGGTGACAACGGTACCAGCACCTTTGAGGACGACGGTAGTATTTGTTTGCCTCGCGAATTGTACGGCAAGGTTCTCTCTGTCGGTCGGCGGTTCGTCTCTGAACAGGCCCTGCCATAATCTTGCCATCTCGCCGGGATGTGGGGTGACGACAAGTTCGGCTTTAACTTTTTGGGGCCAGTCTTTGATTTTACTCAGGTTGTTCAGGCCGTCAGCATCGATTATCATCCTGAGATTATCCAGACCAAGCAGCGTTTCAAGTAAGGAACGCACAGCGGGACTGACACCAACCCCGCAACCAAAAGCCAGAACATCATTGTCAGCCGCAGCGGAGATTAACTGAGAGACTGCTTTTTTGGAGATCTGTCCTGCTGAATCTTCGAGAGGTATCGTAGTATATGAAGGTTCTATCGCAGCGACGATGGGCAGTATGGTTTTTGGCACAGCGACCCGGACAAGGCCTGCGCCGGCACGCAGAGCGGCACGACCTGCAAGAGCTGCAGCCCCGCTCATTCCGACCGAACCTGCAACGATACAAACCTTGCCAAATGTACCTTTGTGGGCATCGAAGGCCCGCGGCGGCAGATGAGGCACGGCCGTTATTTTTTTTACCTGTTCAAGTTTATCCGGTTGCTTTTGGTTCAAGTGACAAATCCGCGAAAAGTTTCGCCTTGTATTTGTGATACGCCAGAGAAGCTATTCTGCTGGAACCGATATTTCCGGCGATAATGCAAACCTTGCCGAAATCACCCTTGTGAGCGTCAATTGCTCTTGGTTTAAGTTTGGGAATGGTTTTGATTATCTTCATAAACCACCATTTCTTGCGATTATGATATAATTAACAGAAGACAGGGTCAATAAAAGATTTGACAGACAAACAGGCTATCTAATAAAGTCGTTATGAAATTTGAGATACGGACTCTAAACGTGAACCGGCTATAAGTGGCAATGGTTATGAAGAAATTATCAGTAGCAAGTTTTCTGTTGTTCGTCGCTCTCGGTGTTTGCCAGGCGCAATTCCTGGATTCGTTTGATGGCAAAAAAATTGAAGGCTGGTCTTTTTTCACGGGTGACGGCTACGCAACAATGGATTTCACCCAGGAGAACGGTTATGCGCGCCTTTCCGTGGATGGAACAAAGGACAAGGCCAATGTATGGTGGGCAATCATCAAACGAGACGTGGCATTCTTCCTCGACGTCAAGAAATTACAGAATCCGGCCTATGCGCTCCGCGTTGAGGCCAAGGTGCGCGTCAGTCACGCGCCGTGCCGGGTGAACTTTATGGCGAACACCCAGAGGACCACTAATTACCATGCTTATCTGATGGAATATGACATACCAGAGGCAAATGACTGGCACGTCATCAGTATGACGTTCACGAATTTTGACGCCGTTCCGGGCGACAAGGTTTATGTGCAGCTTGGGCTGACGGATTGCGGGCTGGAGAAATATTATGTGGATGTGGATTATTATCGCGCCGATGTTGTCAAGGTTGCCACTGCCGGTCCGGACAAGGGGGAACCCCTGCCCTACCATCCGCCCATTCCGAGCACGGGCACCTTCGCAAACCATCTGTCGGTTACGCATGACAGTGTCATCAATTCCGACTATCCTGACATAAACTTTGATGACTGGCGGGTGGAGGACGAAAACGGGACCGCGCACATCCTGACGGTTGATTCGGTCCAATGGCCGATTTTGAGGTGGGATTTCAGGAAATATCAAGGCTTGAAAGCCGACGGGCTGGGTTTGCTGGAATTGACAACGTATTCCGTCCTCAAAGGCGGTAAATACATCGAACATTGGGGTCAAGACTTCGGCGAAGAGTTTGGCAAGGACAGAGTGATTGAAATTCTGGGCGGAGACCCCGAGTGGAATCAGACCACGGTCACTTACAACAGCCTGATGCAGGGTCACGCCATGTCTGAGGTCATAAACAGCCAGATGACTTATGATTTGGACGTGGCTGATAAACGCGGGAGCAAAAATTACGTCACCATTTCCAGACCGGTCCTACAACGCCTGCTGGACGGCAAAACTAAGGGTCTGGTCATTCGTCCGTTGGGTGCTTTGGTGACTTCTTTTTACGCTTCGGAAGATCCAACCAACGGCCCGGTGCTACATTTCAATATCGTGCGAGATAAAACCGGTGGCGCTAAATGAGGTATTTCTCCACCATGCCGGAGCAAAGACGGATGGCCGTGTCCCGCAACGGCGGGATTCGAATCGTCAGGCGTCATTCTGAATACGATGCATGAGATAGTGGAAATTTATGCGTCAAACCACTCTCACACTGATACGAGTTACAGGGTTTGCATTAACCTTAGCTCTATGGAGGTGGATGCTCCGGCTGCGGAAAAGCCCTTGTCGAGCTTTCAATCATTACAGCCGGCTTTTGGTTCGAGGGATAAATCGGCAAATAATCCTGCTTTGTATTTGTGATATGCCAGAGAGGCTACCATAACAGCATTGTCGGTACAATAGCGTTTCTCTGCGACCAGAAGTTTGAGCGGAGGAGTGTTTGAGTCGCCCATCTGTTGCAAGGTACTTCGCAATGTAGTGTTGGCTGCGACGCCGCCGCCGAGCAGGACGGTCCTCGCTGTGGTTCTTTCCGCCGCACGGCGGGTCTTTTTAACGAGGACATCCACGACGGCCTGTTGAAATGAAGCTGCTATGTCGGCAATTTGCTTTTGGCTCATCGAAGCGACCTTATTTTGGCCCTTCATATCCTGACCCTGACAATAATAAAGGACAGCGGTCTTGATTCCACTGAAAGAAAAATCGAGCGAATCTTTGCCCAGCATAGTACGGGGAAAATCTATCGCGTTCGGGTCACCGCCTTTAGCCGTTTTTTCGATTGATGGTCCACCCGGATAGGGCAGGTTCAAAATCATCGCAACCTTGTCGAATGCTTCGCCCGCTGCGTCATCGATGGTATAGCCGAGCAGTTTTGGCTCCAGCGGAGAATGATAGTCGTACAGGCTGGTATGACCGCCGGAAACAATAAGCGCCACGGCGGGGAGCTCAATATCAGGATTGCCAAGCAGCGCCGACTGCATGTGCGCGTGCAGGTGGTTAATTGCGATGAGCGGTTTTTGCCACGTCATACTCAGGGTCTTTGCGGCAGTGACACCGACGACGAGCGCAACGGTCAGGCCGGGCTGATTGGCTACTGCAACGGCGTCTATGTCGTCTTTGGTGACGTTGGCTTGTTTAAGAACCTCGCTTATTACAGGATAGATATTCTCTATGTGTGCCCGTGAGGCAATTTCCGGTACTACTCCGCCGTATCTGGCGTGGAGTTTGGACTGGCTGGCAACGACGGACGATTTGATTATGCTGCCGTTGGCGACGACTGCCGCAGCCGTTTCGTCGCAGCTCGTCTCGATTCCGAGGATATTAATTGTTGCTCGTGGCTCGGCCCTCGTGGTTCGTATTTTACTTTTTTTATCCATAGTTATGGCTTGCGTAACCTAAGCAATATAAGTAACTGTTTTGCGATGCTTTTGCAGACGTGTGCTAGTGTAAAACGTATGGGTATCAATGCGGCAGGTTCGAAATCGGTGCAGATATTGCCGGTATAATCGTCACCGGCGATATGTATTTCTTCTACATGGGAACAGCCAAAACCAATTTTACTCGCTGTCCTTACGATTGGGTACTTGTCCGGTTCGGTGTTTATCAGCTTTGCGCAAACTGTTTCACAGGCGATGGGGTCGGTTGAGCCGATGAGCCATCCGAGCGGCCGGGTCCGTCCGTTAATCGGTCCGGGGCCGTCCATAGCCGAAACGGCGTCGATAATAGTCAGTGCCGGATTAAGGTAACGATAAATATCAATCAGGAGCCTGCAGAATTGCTGCTCATCGCCGCCTAATCGAAAATGCCACAACGGCTTTCGCTTGCCGGGGACACAGCCAAACATATTCTTGACGGCGAAGGTTGCAACAAGCTGCTGATGTGATTTGAATTTTGGAAGGTTTATAATAACATCAGCGTCAAGGGCGGCCTTGCTGATTCTAATCTTCGTATTGCCATCACCTATAACACACTTTTGAAGTTTATCGAGCTGTTTTATAGGCACGCCGAGTTTTTTGAGAGACTCATCGAGCTTGAGTTTGTTCGCGCAGGCAAAGACATTTTGCCACGCGGGCGAATCACCGACAAATGGTTTGGCACCGAAGTCCAGAAGCAGCTTTGCCAGTACCGTAATTACTACAGGATGGGTTTGTGTTGCGTGGTTGGTGGATCTGGGTGCGATGAAGTTGGGCTTGATGAGGACTGTATCACCGGATTTGACAAATCCAGCCAGGCCGCCAAGCAGTTCAAATTGCCTTTTCAGGCAGTTCGCTACTTTATCTGCTGAGTAATCTGTGCATCTGGTCAGGGCTACGGTTGCTTTATTCATGCCGGTTCATTCCGAGATACCGCTGCAGAAGACAGTGTATACCCGTATTTTTTGGCCTTGTGCAGCGGTGAAGAAGAGACTACCAAGAGAATTTGTAGTGCCCGGATAGCTTGCGGGACCCATAAGGAAAAAATCACTCGGACTCATTTCAACGGTAAAACCAAGGGCCTCAAAAACCGTCTCTTCGATTTTTTCCGGCTCTTCAGTTGAATTGCGAGGTATGGTCGGTATGAGTACCGGCGTTGCATTGAAATTGCAGACGCCGCGCTCGCCTGGTACTGGTGAAACACTGAGCCTGAGAACAAGACGACCGAATCGGGCTGTTAATGATTCGATTGTCAGGTCCGGTGTAAGATATATCACTTTGGTTTCTGAGCTGATTTGTGTAATGATGAAATCCTTAATCTGGCCGTAATCCAGAATCAATCTGGTTCTTTCGGTTAGTGCGGCATCTGCTGATTCGAGGAGCGCCGCGGTCTTTTGCCACATCTGAATTTCACCGAAGACTAGCTCAAAGGAATTTGCAGATACTACGTCGGGATTGGTTAACCGCACGGGCTTGGTATACAGCATCGAGAAAATATCGGAAAGTTGGTCTATGTTTTCTGAGGGCAGCTCAATTGTATAGAAGTCGAAGGCTACTATCTTTACAGGACTAACAGGATTAACAGGGACAAGGTCACCGAGCTTTATGTCAATAGAGGCGGGCAGTTGTTTTTTGTCCTTGCCGGAACAACCGGCCAACATTACCAGGACAATAAGCGTATAAACAGTTGTCGGACCGAGCCTTAGCATAGTTACAAATTAACAGTTGCACTGTGTGGTGTCAATCCTGCACGAAGTGAGTGCTTTTCATTCGCGAAGGTCGTTTTTGAGTTCTATTTTGATGCGGTTTTTAGTATCATACCCGGTTATGCTTGAAAAAGGACTAGTCCAGATTTATACGGGCGACGGCAAGGGCAAGACAACGGCGGCATTAGGCTTGGCTCTGCGAGCGGCGGGGCAGGGAAATAATGTGCTGATTTATCAGTTCCTAAAACCTGCCTCGCTCAGGCTTGGAGAACGATTGGCGCTGCAATCAGCCAATTTACCCATCACGATAAATGCTCTTGAGGCGAAATGGGATATTGCTATGTCCGAGGACAACCCCGATGATGTTTCAGCGGCGAAAACCGCAATAGCACAAGCCCTTGAGAAACTGACTGAATCGGCCCGCAGATGCGATTATGACGTAGTGATACTTGATGAGATTGTTTATTGCCTGTCAAAGGGATTAGCCGCATTTGAGGACGTTAAACGACTTATCAATAGTAAGCATGTGCGATGTGAGCTGGTGCTTACAGGCAGGGGAGCGAGTGATTCTCTAATAGAATTGGCTGATTTGGTTACTGAAATGAAGCTCCGAAAGCACCCATACGAAAGTCAAGCCCCAGAGCACCCCAGAAGCGAAAAAAAGCGTCTGGGCGGCTTCCCGGCCCGTAAGGGTATTGAATTCTGAAGGGCCTAATTTTGCAAATCATCGCTATATGGAAATCCGTATGTCGGGCTGTCCGATAATAAGTAAATGTTTTATTTATAAGCTTGCCTCAACAGTGAACTTAGGTGATTGGGACAACGTATATTTTTCGCTGATTAATTTGTTTTGTGGCAGCGTTTGGCGGCGGTCTCATCTAAAGGTATGTTCTTTATTTGCCGATACTTATGTCGTAAAAGCGGCCTTTTAACAGGTTTTCGAAGCAGAGTTCTCGGCAAATAACATCGGATTTTCGTCTATGGCGCAACCGACGAGGACGGAGTCTAATCGAACTGAGTTCTTGTTTTTCCCGCTTTTCTGCTCATAATAGAACGCCAATCAATACTCTGAATTTATCAGGGATAACGAGCTTATGAAAAAGGCGCTAGTCACGGGGATTACCGGGCAGGATGGGTCTTATCTGGCGGAATTGCTTCTGAGTAAAGGTTATCAGGTTTGGGGAGTCATCAGGCGCAGCTCATCTTTTCACACGGGTCGGATTGACCATCTGTATAAAGACCCGCACGAAAATCCGCGCTTACGGCTGCTGTACGGCGACCTTACTGACGGCAGCAACCTTTCCTGTATAGTCAACACTGTCAAGCCGGATGAGGTTTATAACCTTGGTGCACAGAGCCATGTGCGGGTTAGTTTCGACATGCCTATATACACCGCCAACACCGATGCGGTAGGGACACTTCGGTTGCTTGAGGCAGTTCGCACGATGGACAGGCCTGCAAAGTTTTACCAGGCTTCGAGCAGTGAAATGTACGGCAAGGTAGTTGAAATACCACAAACGGAAAAAACGCCTTTTTATCCGCGCAGCCCCTATGGCTGTGCCAAGGTATACAGCTATTGGCAGACGGTTAATTATCGAGAGGCTTATGAGCTTTTCGCGTGTAACGGAATACTGTTCAATCACGAATCTCCGAGACGCGGTGAGACCTTTGTAACAAGAAAGATTACACGAGCAGCGACAAGAATCAAACTTGGTTTGCAGGACAAGCTTTATCTGGGTAATCTCGATGCGAAGCGCGACTGGGGCTTTGCGGGAGATTATGTCGAAGCAATGTGGCTTATACTACAGCAGGACAGGCCGGATGATTTTGTGATTGCCACGGGAGAAATGCACTCTGTGAGAGAGTTTCTCGACGAAGTTTTTGGCTATCTTGACCTGGACTGGCACAAGTACGTCGAAATAGACGAGCGATATTTAAGGCCGACCGAGGTAGATATTCTTCAGGGTGATGCAAGTAAGGCCAAAAAGCTTCTCGGATGGGAACCGAAGGTCGGTTTCAAAGAACTGGCTAAGATGATGACCGATGCCGATATGAAATTGGCCAAAGAAGCGAAACTTGTTAAGGATAACTCTTAGGATTGACATGAGTGACTTTTTTAAGAACAGGCGCATATGCGTAACCGGCGGAGCAGGCTTTCTTGGCAGCTATGTTATCGAGAAACTTTCTCAAAGAGGCTGTAAGAATATCCTCGTCCCCAAAATTGAAGAATACGACCTTGTCAGGTTTGATGAGATTAAACGGATGTACGGTAATATGAAGCCGGATGTTGTTATACATCTGGCTGCGGTAGTCGGCGGCATCGGCGCCAATCGTGAGCATCCAGGTGAGTTCTTCTATAAAAATCTGATGATGGGCGTGCAGTTGATAGAAGAAGGGCGTCTGAGAGGGATAGAAAAATTTGTCGCCATAGGGACAGTGTGTGCTTATCCGAAATTTACACCGGTGCCCTTTAAGGAAGAGGATATCTGGAACGGCTACCCGGAAGAAACCAATGCGCCATACGGATTGGCGAAGAAGATGCTGCTCGTTCAGTCTCAGGCTTATAGAACGGAATATGGTTTTAATTCAATATTTCTTCTTCCTGTTAATCTTTACGGTCCTCGTGACAATTTCGACCCGGCAAGCAGTCATGTAATACCTGCTCTGATTAAAAAATGTGTAGATGCTGTCGACTACGGCGTCGATTATATTGAGTGTTGGGGGACCGGAAGCGCCTCCAGGGAGTTTATTTATGTTGATGACGCTGCTGAAGGTATATTGCTGGCGACCGAGCGTTTCAATGGTTCAGATGCAGTTAACATCGGCTTAGGATTTGAAATAACTATCAGGGAGCTTGTTGATAAGATTGCTTTTCTGACCGGATTCAAAGGTAAGATTCGTTGGGATTCATCAAAACCAGACGGCCAACCACGTCGCTGCCTGGATACGTCAAAAGCAAAAGAACTTTTTGGTTTTGAAGCCCAGACGTCATTTGATGAAGGATTAAAGGCAACTATCGAATGGTACAAAAAAACGCGGGCTGAACGAGAGACAAAGGTTTAGTAAAGCCGGAAGGAAAGCTATCTCATATATTCCTTCATTCGATTTAAGAGCTTGGCCATCTCTTCGATAAACAAACTCGGCGGGTCACCGCCCAGGCGTGGGCCGAATAATTTATCACTGTCCGGATGTTTAACATAGTGCGTAGGATAATAACTTATGTTGAATTTACGAGCTAAATCAGGCCTGTTAACGACATTGATTAACACCGGTATGAAATTAGCCTCGACATATTTTTTTACATCAGGATTATTATAGGTAGTATTTTGGGCACCGACAAACATGGGTGCATTAGGTTGGTAGAATACCAGTAGAAGAGGCTTGTTTGTTTTTATAGCTAACTCAATCCCTTTTTCATAATCCTCAATCCAGGCTATTTGTTCTTTTTTCTGGGTTGTGAAAACCAAAACAATCAAAGCAATAAAGATAAGAGTTATAAAAAACAAAGGTTTTTTTGAGTCTTTGCGATTTTGCACCAAGCTTTGGGATTCGGGGTTTTGTGTTATGTTATTATTTTCATCCGTCATAAAAAATCCTTTGTATATTTACAGGAAAATCCTTTGTTTCAGAAAATTATAGAGCAGATTTGGAATGTGTCAAGGTAGCGACTTGGAATCAATTACAGATAGGAAGAAGATTTTCATTCAGTATCTTTTAGTGCTTACGGGCGCTCTTGCTTTATACGGGCTTACCTGTGCGCCTGCGATTTTGTGGCAGGACAGCGCGGGGGCGGTATACAGGATTTGGCATAATGATATCGAAGGCAACGGCGGTCTGGCGGTAGCACATCCACTATATTTTATTATAGGCATCGGCATTAAATATTTACCTTTTGGTGACTTGGCTTATAAAATTAACCTGATGTCGGCCGTATTTGGCGCGATAACTATCGCCAATCTATTTTTGCTTTTGCGGTTATGGCTTGGGAGAGTGCTGCCAGCCATTATTGGGTCGGTTACATTGGCTGTTTCCTGGACGTTCTGGCAGAATGCGGTAATTGCAGAGGTCTATACCGTGTATATGGCGTTGCTGACGTGCGAGTTAATATTACTTCTGCTGTATATAAAAACAAAAAAAGTAGCATATCTGTATTTCCTTGGGCTTATTAATGGCCTGGCAATTGCCGAGCATATGTGGGCGATATTCGGTTTTACTTGTTATACGGTATTTCTAATTGTTTTGTTGGCCCGAAAGCAAATCAACTTAAAGCATCTTGGTATTATTGTATTACTGTGGGTAGTTGGTGCGTCACCATATGAATATTTGATAATAAAAAATATTGTGCTGTCGGGTGATATAGGAGCAATACTGGCATCGGCGGCATTTGGAGAGATGTGGAAAGGACAGGTTCTTAATACGTCTATATCGATGAGGATGGTGATGGAAAACATAATATTTTTAACCCTAAACTTTCCAACACCAGTCTTTTTATTATTTTTTGTGGGGCTGTATTGTTTATATAGATCAGCACCGAGCAGGAGTTTTGCTATTATTATCTTAGTCTTACTTGTATTATTCTACGCCTTTGCTTTTCGTTACAGTGTAGCTGACAGGCATGTATTTTTTCTGCCGTTTTATTGCCTTGCTGCGGTACTTATAGGATTGGGGGCGGATATTTTTATAACTCGATATAACCGCAAAGTATTAGTATTTTTGGTATTGCTTTTTACACTGTTGCCGGTAGCGGTTTATTGTGTAACACCGACGGCTGCAAAAAAAATGTACAAGTCTTTTGGCCAAAGGCGGCAATTACCTTACAGGGATGATTACAAGTACTTTTTGCAACCGTGGAAAACAGGATATCGAGGGGCAGAAAGATATGCTGAAGAAGCATTCAGCATTGCCAAGCCTAATGCGATAATTTATGTTGACCATACTGTGGTCCATCCACTTTTGTATATGCAGGAGGTTAAGGGCAAACGCAGCGACTTTAAGATAGTATCGAAATTTGATAGCAGTAATAATGCACCGATATTTAACGAGGAAACCATTACTAAATTAATAGAGAACTTTACTATATATGTAGTCTCGCCGCTGAAAGGTTATTGTCCCGCATATTTACTTGATAACTACGATTTTATTCAGGAAGGGATTTTGTGGCGTGTTAAGGAACGTGATTAGCGAACCTTAAAAGTGTGCTTAAAGGCATATATGTCTGAAGAAACTAAATCTGATTTTTCTAATAATATCTGGATTTCTTATGTAACAGTGTTAGTTGCAACAGGCGTGCTTTATACTTTAAGCTGTGCCCCAACGATACTGTGGCAGGACGGTGGCCTTTTTGTATATCGCATTTGGCATAATGACCTGCAGGGCAACCTTGGTATCGCTCTTGCCCATCCGCTGTACATAATGATTGGGATAGCCGCAAAGTTGATTCCTGTGGGGGAATTGGCTTGGCGGATTAACATGCTTTCAGCGTTATTTGGTTCGATTGCGGTAGCGAATCTGTTCCTGCTCATCCGATTGTGGCTTGGCAAGGTTTGGCCGGCTGTCATCGGCGCAGTTACACTGGCGGTGTCCTGGACCTTTTGGCAAAATGCAGTTATTGCCGAAGTATATACACTTTATGCTGCTCAGCTGTTTACGGAACTATTGGTTCTATTGCAATACGTCAGGACTAAGCAGGCCGGATATTTGTACCTGTTGGGTTTGCTCAACGGCCTATCGATTTCAAATCATCTTTGGGGAGTTTTCCCGTTGGCCTGTTACAGTACGTATTTATTAGTCCTGTTATTGAAAAGAAGAATCGGCCCGAAGATATTAATTATGTTCATAGTTCTCTGGATTGTAGGTGCGGCTCCATACGAATACCTGATTATAAAGAATATATTTATAACCGGAGATGTGGGAGGTACTTTTAAATCTTCACTGTTCGGCAATAGCTGGCAAGGGATGGTCTTGAATACGAGTTTATCGGCTAAGGTTTTTCTTGAAAACATTGTGTTTATAGCACTGAATTTTCCAACACCGAACTTTTTGCTTTTGTTTGTTGGTTTAGCGGTTCTATACAGGAAATCGCCGAGTAAAGGATTTGCCAGTATCATATTGGTAATGACAGTATTGTATTTTGTTTTTGCCTTTCGATACACAGTTTCTGACAGGCACGTTTTTTTCCTGCCGTTCTATTTTTTCGTAGTTGTCTTTATAGCTTTGGGAGCAGATTGGCTCCTTGATAAGTACGGGGGTTGGAAATTAGGCATTTTGATTTTGCTTCTGGCGTTACTGCCGGCCGGCAGTTATTTTGTGACACCTGAAATTGCGAGAAAATATTACAAGCCTCTGGCTGTACGGAGGCAAAGGCCTTACAGGGATGAGTATACGTATTGGCTTGTACCCTGGAAAACAGGTTATAATGGAGCTGAAAGATTTGCGACCGAGGTTCTGGAGAGTGTGGAGGAAAATGCTGTTGTGTACGCTTACACTACAGATGTTCATGCAATGCTTTATGTTCAGGAGGTGAAATGTCTGAGGGCTGACGTGAAGATTGTTTCGGGCCACGACCATAGTGCGAATGCGCCGGTACTCGACGCTAATTCAGTTGCTGAAATTGTAGCAGAGGGCCCCTTATATGTTACTTCTGACAGACAGGGCTATTATCCAAGTTTTCTTAATGATGGTTTCCATTTTTATCCTGATGGCTTAATATATCGCGTGATTAAAGTTCAGGAACAACCATGACGTTTGTATGTTGACCATTTTTTTTCATAATTGTTAGGGATTTTTCAGGTAAATAGATTGTTCTGTTAGGCATGAGATTAAGATGAAGAAATTTGCGCTTATTGGAGTAGGTGGTTACATTGCTCCTCGTCACTTGAAGGCTATCAAGGAAACCGGCAATATTGTGGTTGCCGCACTGGATAAGAATGATTCTGTCGGGATAATCGATTCGTATTTTCCCGATGCTGATTTTTTCACCGAATTCGAAAGGTTCGACCGGCATCTTGAAATGCTTAGGCATGAGAAAAATCAGACGATAGACTATGTATCAATATGTTCACCTAATTATCTCCATGATGCGCATGTAAGATTTGCATTGAGAATCGGCGCCGATGCAATATGTGAAAAGCCCCTGGTTTTGAATCCGTGGAATGTAACAGCACTTACCAAAAGCGAACAGGAATCAGGCCGGACCATCAACACTATATTACAGTTAAGGCTGCATCCTGCGATTAAAGAACTCAAACGCAGAGTAGAGAATTCTCCGAAAGACAAGATTTTTTATGTAGACCTGACGTATATAACGTCGCGTGGTAAGTGGTATATGGTTTCGTGGAAGGGGGACATCGAAAAGTCGGGAGGAATAGCCAACAATATTGGAATTCACTTTTTTGACATGTTGATATGGATTTTTGGGAAAGTGAAGAATAATATTGTGCACGTGCGCGAATCCAAAAGGGCGGCAGGCTTTTTAGAGCTGGAGCATGCAAAGGTCCGCTGGTTTTTGTCGTTAAACAGCAGCGACTTGCCGCATACTCCTGAACCGGATAAACCGTTAACTTACCGCTCCATTACTATTGACGGAGAGGAAGTGGAATTTTCAGGAGGTTTTACTGACCTTCATACTGAAAACTATAAAGAAATATTAGCTGGCAGAGGTTTCGGTCTGGACGACGTTCTGCCGTCTATTGAAATAGTGTCAGAGATACGAAACTCAAAACCAATAGGTGTTCAGGGCGAGTACCATCCTTTTTTAACCGGGAAGTACTGACAGTTATCCAGGATAAGGTCTTTTGTGTAGATGAAGGGATTTAGTATTGGCTGAAAAGAAAAACTATTTTGCTCATGAATCGGTTTATATCGATGAACCCTGCCAAATCGGCAAAGGCACCAAGATATGGCATTTCTGTCACATTATGAAGGATTGCCGAATTGGCGAGAACTGTATTTTCGGGCAAAATGTTCTTATCGCCAGCGGAGTGGTCATAGGGAATAATGTTAAAGTTCAAAATAATGTAGCTATATATACAGGGACCGTAGTAGAGGACGATGTATTTTTGGGACCAAGCTGTGTTTTGACCAATGTCACAAATCCTCGTTCGCAAATAGTACGGCACGGCCTATATGAAAAAACGATATTCCGTCGCGGAGCAACGGTGGGTGCCAACGCCACTATTGTTTGTGGCATTGAGTTAGGCCGGTATTGTTTTATCGCGGCAGGCGCAGTAGTAACAAAAAACGTTCCGGATTATGCGCTGATGACAGGTGTTCCGGCGAAAAGAGCAGGTTGGATGAGCAGGCATGGTATTCCTCTCAAAGGTTCAGATACCGACGGTATTATGGTATGTCCAGAGAGCGGTTTTCGCTATAGAGAAGTTGAACCTGGGATTATAAGGTGTTTGGACTTGGATGAAGAAGCGCCTTTACCGGCTAATATGGCTGTTGGCAAGAAATACTACGATGAGTTTAAAGACAGGGAGGATAGTTAATGCAGGTGCCGCTTTTAGACCTTAAAGCTCAGTATGCTGGTATCAAGGATGAAGTTCTTTCTGCCGTAAGTGAGGTTCTGGAGACCCAGCGTTGTATTGGCGGACCTAAGGTGGATGAACTTGAAAAAGCGATTGCCGGAGTCTGCGATTGCAAATACGCTGTTGGAGTTTCAAGCGGGACGGATGCAATTTTAAATAGCTTAATGAGCCTTGGTATTGGGGCGGGTGACGAGGTTATAACGACCCCTTTTACTTTTTTTGCAACTGTCGGCTGTATTGCCAGAGTAGGGGCCAAGCCTGTCTTTGTGGATATTGACCGAAAGACTTTCAATATCAATCCTGAGTTAATCGATGCTGCTGTAACTGAAAAGACAAAAGTGATTATGCCTGTGCATTTATTCGGTCAGATGGCCGATATGGACCCGATTATAGATATAGCTGTTCGCCACAATCTCTTTGTGATTGAAGATGCTGCTCAATCAATCACCAGTACATACAAAAGCAGAAAAGCCGGAAGCATGGGTACTGTTGGATGCTTCAGCTTCTTTCCGAGCAAAAATCTTGGTGCTATCGGTGATGGCGGAATGATTGTGACAAATGACGAGCAGCTTTACCACCGGCTGTTTATCATGCGAAATCATGGAAGTGAACCTAAATATTATCATAAATATGTCGGAGGTAATTTCCGTCTTGACCCGATTCAAGCTGTAGCGCTTCTTGTAAAATTACCGCATTTGGACGAATGGTCACAGTCAAGAAGAGAAAATGCTGCTTATTACAATAAGAAATTTGAGAACACAGTTGTTCAAACTCCTTACATCAGTCCGGAGTGTTTGACGATTTATAATCAGTACGTGATTCGTGTGCCCAGGCGAGATGAACTTAAGGCCCACCTAGTGAAAAAAGGCATCGGCTGTGAGATTTATTACCCCGTACCCATGCACATACAGGAATGTTTCGGGTACCTTGGCTGCAAAGAGGGTGATTTTCCGGAAACAGAGAAGGCTTGTAAAGAAGTTCTGGCAATTCCTATCTATCCTGAACTGACTGAAAAGATGAAGGATTACGTGTCAGAGACTATTCTGGCCTTTTTAAGTTAGGATTGCAGACTCGATAGTTCAAGGTTATGGCAGCACAGCCGTGTGTATTTTAGATATAATTTTATCTCCATAGAGATTTTATGCGTACAATAAAAATTTTGACAATTGTTGGCGCCAGGCCGCAATTTATAAAGGCTGCTGCTGTTAGTCGTGCCATAGACAGCTTCAACAGAGAAAATCAGGATATACAGCTTGTTGAGAGGATTGTTCACACAGGTCAACACTATGATGAAAATATGAGTCAGATATTTTTTGACCAGCTTAAAATCCCTCATCCTTGTGTAAATTTGGAAGTTGGTTCTGGTTCTCATGGACAACAAACTGGACAAATGCTCGAGAAGATTGAAGCCGAATTGTTGATAGAGAAGCCTGATATTGTATTAATATATGGAGATACAAATTCCACTCTTGCGGGGGCAGTCGCTGCTGCAAAAATGAACATACCGGTTGCACACGTTGAAGCCGGATTACGCAGCTTTAATCGGCGTATGCCGGAAGAGATTAATCGACTTGTTGCCGACCATCTCTCAAGCCTGCTGTTCTGTCCAACGGATACATCTGTAAAAAACCTGCGAAATGAAGGCATAACGGAAGGTATATATCAGGTCGGTGATGTTATGTACGATTCTGTACTTTTCAATTCCAAGCTGGCCGAGAAATCCAGCAATATTATGAAGAGGCTGGAACTTGAAGCAAAGTCTTACTGTTTGGCAACAATTCATCGTGCGGAAAATACCGATGATGAGTATAGGCTTAATAATATTTTAACGGCTTTTTCTATGATAGATGGAATTATTATTCTTCCAGTGCATCCACGCACTCGTAAGGCTTTAGGAGATAAACCACGTAGTATTGACTCAAATGTTCATGTGATAGACCCAGTTCCTTATCTGGATATGCTAATCCTCGAAAAGAATGCAAGATGCATTTTGACTGATTCTGGCGGGGTTCAGAAAGAAGCTTATTGGTTTGGCGTACCATGTATTACCTTAAGGGATGAAACCGAGTGGGTTGAACTTGTTGAAGCTGGTGTTAATCAGGTTGTTGGTGCTGATGTATCCAGTATCGTTAATGCTATAGAGAAAACTGAAACTTTTGCATGCAGAAATTTAGAGCATAAATCTGAGCTTTACGGCAACGGCCATAGCGCCGAGCAGATTGCTGCGATTCTGGCCACTACGTCAATCAGTTGAACAATTTTACCAATGAAAGAATGAGTAATGTTGTTTTAGGGATTTAAGGGATTTTACGGGTTGCATTAACTCCCGATTGGAACCGGGCCAGACGAAGAAATAAGCTTATTCTGAGACCATTCCCATTAGTTAACCAAAGACTCAAAGTTGCATACAGAGAGCACAACCAAACTTGCCGGAGTTAACATTGCTTCGCAATGGGTACTACACGTAATTAATGTAGTAGTAAACTTTTTTCTTATTGGTTATGTAGTAGCCAAAGTCGGTCCGGAGCATTATGGTGGCTGGACTACCATTGTCTCCATGATAGGATACTTGTCGCTTCTGAGCGCGGGTTTGTCTCTGGCAGTCCAGCATTATGTGGCTCGTCTTTCCGCGGTGGAAAATCATTCCGAACTAATTTCAATGTTTAGTTCCTCATATGTTATTTATACTGTCAGCGCAGCATTAGCCTTGGTGGTTTGTCTTGGTCTTTCTTTTTTTTACGATTCGATATTTACAAAAGTACCTGCACAATCTGCAATGGAGTGTGCCGTTGCCCTTAGGTGGGTTGCGATTTCGATGTTTTTGATGATGTTAAACCTTCCTGTGCAGGGAGCGTTATTGGGTCTGCAAAGATATTACCTTCGCAACATCGCTGAAGCAATGGGGCTGTTTGTCCGTACCGTTACTGTTGTGATAGCATTTCGTTATTTTGGTTATTCTATTGCTTATTTGGGATTGGCATTTTTTGTAGCAAGTTGTGTGCGTTTCTTTTTCTGTAAAATTGCCTTGTGGCGAATATGTCCGGAATTAAAATTCCGATTTTCAACGATCAACAAGGAAGCATTTAGGAATATATTTTCGTTTGGCGGGCACTCTTTTGTCTGGACAATATCGGTCATAATAATCCGTGACAGCGCGCCAATATTAGCAACTATAATAATAGGTCCTAAAGCGGCGACATATTGGTATGTTGGAAACAGACTTTGCGTAGCATTCGGAGGTTTGATTACGGGCGCAGGTCAGGTTTTTGTTCCTGTGGCCAGTTCATTTTATATTTCAGAAAAGTGGGATCAGTTAAAAAGTGCTTTAATACGCGGGACAAGGTTTTGTGGGCTTTTTGCTTTTAGCGGTTCTGTTGTATTAATAATGTTTGGTCGTGACTTGATATATTTCTGGATGGGATCTGGATTTGAAGCAAGCTATTATGTTTTGGTTATTATTACTTTAGGATGGCTTACGAAATGGACATTCAGTGTTGGGATGGCAGTTTTAATTGGTGCACGTAGGCTTTGGCTCTTGACCTCAATGATGCTATTCTATGTGATAGGGGGCGTATTGTTGGCTACTTTGTTGGGCTATAAATGGGGAATACTTGGCCTGACTGCAGGTTTTGTGATACCATTGGTTATAAATGAAATTTTCTTTATCCCTTACTTTTCAGCCGAAGCTTGTAAAATAAAATTGCGAGTACTATTAACTCGCTCGTTGTTTGCGCCGCTGATAATAGCTTTGACATTGATATTGTGTATTATGGTTACTCAACATATCATTCCTGCGTCAAATGTTGTTCGCCTCATTGTCCAGATTAGTCTTGCATTAGTTGTCTTTGGAGCATTGACTTTTCTGTTTGGATTGGACACAGCAACTCGAAGGGTTTTGATTGATAGGTTTAATATAAAAGCTAAAAGCTTAGGTTGTTTGAAAAAATGACATTATTTCATAGAAAATACATATCTACTAAACATGTTCGATCAAAACATAGGCCGTGGAGATGGCCTTGGGTTTTGCTGTGTCGTATCACACGTCCGGTGTTACCCGGTACATGGTTGATCAATTTCATAACGCAGCGCATTTTTTTGGTAAACAGTACAGTGCCATGGATGGTGCATTTTACATCGTATGTTTTGGGCGAAGTGACAATCGGTCGTAATGTATGGAAGTCATTTGCTGTCAGTGGCGGCTGCTACATACAAGGTATAAATGGAATTTTTATTGATGACGATACCATTTTTGGACCGGGTGTAAAAATTATTTCAGCAAGTCATGATACCAAAGATATATCGAAATGGGTTGCAACAGAGCCGATTCGGATAGGTAAAAGATGTTGGATAGGAGCAAATGCTGTCATCTTACCTGGTGTTCAATTAGGAGATGACGTTATTGTTGGAGCAGGAGCGGTTGTTACTAAAAGTTTTCCATCTGGGGCGGTTATCGGGGGTGTCCCGGCCAATATTATACGTATTCAAGACTAAGAAGTTGTTTATAACATTGTTATAATGATTTGAATATAAATGATGAGAGGTAGTATATATATTCTCTTTGAAGATTTGAATTAGAGAGTAAATGCGGGTATTTTTTTTATCACTTCAATGGACAGCATTCAAACGTTTTATCGAGGGCGAAACGTCTTTCCCGGAAGGAACGCCTTCGACTTACCTTCCATGGCTTAGGTATATAAAAAGAGGTCATTCTGTGGATGTTTTTGTTCCCTGGAATAGCGCCGCGTTGAAAGTTATGGATTTTTACGGTTGCAGATTGCACATTATTCCTCGCCCTAGGCTATTCAGAAACATACGATGGCGTTTTCCTATGAACCGCATTGCATTGCTTGTCGATAGTGTTTTGATATGTTTATCTGTAGTAAAGACAGCGAGAAAATATGGCAAGCCGGATGTAATATATTCTTATCGAATTGACTTTAGTTTTTTAGGGTGGTTTTTGGCTAAGTGCAGCCACGCTGTTTTCGTGAAACGACTTTTTGGTACGTGGGCATACTGGAGCTGGAGATTAAATTTTGGATTAGCAAAAAAGTGCAGTGCGATATTCGAATTTTTACGCTGGCTTTGGCCAAGTGATATGATTATCGTTACTAACGATGGCACACAAGGTGACAAAGTGGCAAAGCTGCTTAGAATTCCGGAGAGCAAATTCCGTTGCTGGTTTAACGGGGTCGACAAAGAATGGCTTCCGGATAAACTTAAGAACTCGGAGTTAAGAAAATCCCTGGATTTGACGAAGGACGACTTCGTGCTAATGTGCCTTAGTCGCCTGGCAGACTGGAAACGACAGGACCGCGTAATCAAAGCAATGCCGATTATCCTTAAGTCGGTTCCTAATGCTCGCCTGGTTCTTGTTGGAGATGGGCCTGAGCGAAGTAATTTAGAAAAGCTTGTGAATGATTTAAACCTCGAGTCTAAGGTTCGATTTACCGGGATGATTGAACATACACAGACGCGGAATATGATTTCTATTGCAGATATATTTCTACAGACAAACGATTTGTCATGCCTCGGTAATACATTGCTTGAAGCAATGATATGTGGCCGAGCCATCGTAACATGGGATGTTGGGGGCACCAAAGATGTTATTAAGGACGGAGAAACGGGGTGTCTGATGCCCGACGCGGAACCGGAAACTATCGCGCGAACGGTAATCTCGCTGTCAAAGGATGCTGAAAAACGTAAGCGTCTTGCAGAAGGTGCCAGAATGTTTGCTGAGAATAACCTTCAATCATGGAACGAACGGTGTGATATGGAAGTAGCACTTGTTGAACAGTTACGTGATAAAAAACAATGCTTTAAGCAAAAAGGGAAATGACCAGCAATTACATTCTCTTTTAGAAAAGATGTCAAAATGCCAATGATTGTTACTATAATTTTGTTGATAATATTCGCTGTTGCAGTCATCAAATATCCGCCGCTGGTTTTGCTGCTGTATCTTACTACGACATTTGTTAAAGCCACTCTACTTAGATTAAGCATTTTTCAATTGGTTGATTATACAATTGTATGTGCGGTCTTAACGATCATAGCAGCGGTGTATAGTTATCTCAGGCAACGGCAGCCATTAAGAGATATTTTCGGCCTCCCGATGCTTCTTTATTTATCAATATCTATGCTCTTATTCTTCAGTCTTTCTTATACATCTGCCCCCAACTACGGATTAAGAAAAAGTGTGAGTTTTGCAACATTCGGTTTTGTTGCTTTTATTGCGCCTATTGTTTTCGGCAAAGATTTAAAGAATTTTAAGTTAATGATATGGATTATATTAATAAGCGGTGTTGTTATTGGGGTGGGTACGCTCATCGCCCCTCACGCGGCTGTTCTTCCTTTGGGGGCACGATCAAGGTCAACGTTTCTGGAGTCAAACCCATTGTCTACGGCAAACTCGGCGGCTTGGTCGGCGATAATCTTTTTTGTCTTTATGATTATAAAAAATACATCCATACGCCTAAGAAACATTTCCATCGCAATGATTGCTCTGATGATAGTTGTAATAATTATTACGGCCTCTCGCGGGCCGTTTATCGGATTGTTTTTGGTTTTCATAGCGGCACTTTTTGCATGCCGCCGTTACGCATCCAAGGCTTGGCGGCCTCTTGCAATTATACTGGTTTTCTTTGCTGTAACCGGGACGATTGCTCTTATGCCAGAACAGGCAACAGCACGAATAACAGGTATGTGGAAAAGTAAATACGATACCAAGAGAGCCACACAAGCTCGAACTGTTTTGTTTGCTTATGCGTTTTCCCATTGGATTGAGAATCCTGTTCTTGGTCACGGGGTTGGTCAATGGGGTGTTGACTATCTGGGTGTAGATGAAAGAGCGTACCCCCACAATATTTTCCTTGAGCTGTTATACGAACAGGGGATTGTCGGTTTGGTTCTTGGTATAGCGATTTTCTGGTCGATTTTCAATCGCTGGCGGCGGGCTTCATCAAGGGTAATTGACTACGGTTTAAACCTGGAGTTGTTTTCGATGGTACATATAGCGGGGCTGCTGTTTTTTTATAATTTAATAGTGGCGATGAAATCGGGGGACCTTACCGACAACCGGCTTTTGTTTTTCTGTGCAGGATTGGTCGTTGCTATATATAATGTTGTACAAAAGGAGTCGGAAGCAGCTGTTTTTGAAGGTTATTACTTCGAGGAATATCAACTGACGGAAGATAACGACTTTGGCATTGTAAACGGTTATCACGTTTGAAGGCGATAATTGATGAATAGGCATAATTTATTAAAAAGTATGATACTATTTTTATTACCGGCAGCTTTTTGTTATGGCAATGGTGATAAAGTTGTTCTATCAGAGGCGGATATCGATTTGAAGCTTTTCATTCTTGAGCCGTTGCCTAAAATTCACTATTACTGGCCGGTTTCAGTGGATATTAGCGAACAAAGATTGTATGAACTGGCGAGGATAACACACAGTGTTTGTATTGCCGGGCAATATGTTACTATTGAACATGTTGATAAATGCGTTTATATCTGTGCGAGAATAAACAAGACGTCACCCTCGGTAAAATGTTCGATAGGAGTAAATTTTTCGCCATGGGCTATGAAATTCAGCAAGGACCTTCCTCCAACATATCGCGGTCCATCTTATTATGAGGAGATAGTATTTTTTGACACTCGCTGTAAATTGATTAAAGAGTGGATAAATCAAAGTAATCAGAAATATAATAGTGATGTCAAAGTAACGGCTTTGACACTTGACGCAGAGAGATTTCATGAAAAATCCAACGATGAGCAATGGAATAAAGCAATCTGCGAAGCCCTAAATGAGATCCATCACAAGGCTAAGCAAATCTTTCCCGATGCTCGAATAGAGTGGTACGGTCGAGGGGTTGGCCAGAGTGCCGGAAAGAAAGGCTGGTCGAAGAGTAGTATCTGGACAGGCAAAGAAATTTTAGAATCTCTATCATGTTCACTTTATTCAGTTCCTGAGATAGAGCGAATCCGCGAAACTTATCGGAGGACCGCAAAGCTGGCAGATACGCTGGGCGTTGAAGATGTTACGCCGTGGATAGCATTAGCTTCGGGTTATCGCAGGGGTATTAACGACCTTAGTGACCAAGAATTTGATTTTAGCTGGGATTATGACATTGTATATTCTTATCTTCTTGGCAGGGAGATAAATATAAAATGGTATGGCGACAGGCCGGAACGATTTGCGCCATATAATCGTACAAAAGTAGTTGTTTTCTATCCTCCTCCGTTTGACAAGCGAACTCCTGATTGGACGAAGCATTTTATAGCTTATGTAAGAGGTGCGACCCGCGTGCAGGATCTAAAAGATCTGGGATATGAACAATAAAAACGTTTTTTGCTTGCTTGTAGAGTAAACGGAAAAAGTTTATGAAAAACGGTCAAAAGAGTCAACATGCAAAGGTTTGTCATCTTACTTCGGCTCATTCAGCCTTTGATGACCGTCTTTTTTGTAAAGAGGTCAAAACGTTGGCTGATGAGGGATATTCAGTGTCGTTAATCGCCCCACATGACAAGAGAGAAACCGTAAATGGCGTTAAAATTGTTCCTTTACCAAAGCATCGCAATCGTTTTCAGAGAATGATAGGGGGGCAATTAAGGTTGCTATCTCTTGCATTAAAAGAAAAAGCCGATTTGTATCATTTCCACGATCCAGATATTATTCCCATAGGATTAGTACTAAAATTATTGGGCAATAAAGTAATATATGACGTTCACGAATTGGTTTATTACAGTATTGCCGACAAGCAGTGGATAAAATCAGGCGTGCTCCGGAAATGTGTTCAGTTCGTTTACTTCCTTATGGAGAAATTGGCCACAAAATCGTTTGACAGGCTTGTATTGGCTGAGGATGGTTACGAGGAATATTTTTGTCAAAAACATAGGCGTTTTACCCGTTATACAATCGTACGGAATTTTCCCGTCATTGAGATGATTAATGAAGCAAAGCCTTTTGTGCAAAAGCATAACAAAGTCATAGTTTTTTATGCCGGTGGATTGTCTCGTGTCAGAGGTATTAAAGAACTTATCGCCAGTATGTCACATCTCGAAGGAAAAGCAGAATTGCATCTTTTGGGCAAATGGGAAAGTGAAGCTTTTCAAGAGGAATGTATAAAAACTAAAGGTTATGATTACACTAAATATGTAGGCTATCTTCCACTATCAGAAGTGTACTCACGCATGAAGACGGCACAGATAGGGATTTCAATTTTATATCCGATAAAAAACTATGTGACAAGCTTACCGGTTAAGGCATATGAATATATATTTTGCGGTCTTCCCATGGTTATGTCTAATTTTCCTTTATGGGAAAAAATATTCGGCCAATGTGCACTGTTTGCAGACCCTTATAATCCTGAAGAAATCGCAGAAAGAATACAGTTTTTAATTGAAAATCCCGAAAAAGCCAGGCAACTCGGAGAAAGCGGCAAGAAGTTGGTCGAAGAAAAATATAATTGGGAAACGGAAGGCAAAAAGCTGGTAGATCTTTATGAGAAGGTATTGGAGTGACTTTAGATGCTCTGCATTAAAATGCTCAGAAGGATAAAGGACTCAGTAGGTTGGAGAAAGAGGGTGATTTTCAGGAAAAAAACTGGGACTTCCACCAAAGTAAGTTCCAGGTTGGCTGATGGCAGCTCTATTGAACATGTTGTGTACAACAGTCCCTTTCAGCTTTCTGCCGGCGATTTAATTGCGCTTAAATTAATTGTCAAAGAAGCAGACAAAAGGATACTGAAATGGCTGAAGAGGCCGAATTACAGGCTGTTCGCAATTAAGTTAAATGGGGAAATAGTGCACTTTTGTTTGGTAATAATCTGCAAGAAAAGAGATCCTTTTAAAGTGGCGGATGCAGATGATATATCCATAGGACCCTGCGTTACTCTGAAAAAACTTAGGGGGAAAGGTCTATATAAGGCTAATTTAGAATACATTTGTTCTAACTGGAAAGCATCTAAGTGGGCCTATGTGTATACACGTGTGGAGAATATACCGTCTCAAAAAGGGGTTGCTGCAGCAGGCTTCGAAAGAATGGGTGTATACAAATTCTTCAGTATTGGTCGGTTCAATGTATATATAAGAAAATGCGGTGATTAAGGAGAGGCTATTAGAAAACAGCTCTTGGAGCTGTATAGGGAGTAATTGAATGCTTATAGAAGAGCTGAGTGATAATAACAAAGTTAAGTATGACGCACTGGCTGTACAATATGGAACTATTTTCAACAGCCTTGATTGGCTGAAGATGTTTGGTGAGAAAGTTAAAGTATGCGGAATTTACGATAAGGGTAATAATCTTATAGGAGGATTTACTACATATAAAGAAAGGAGGCTTGGCTTATCCATATATCGCAACCCACCATTTACCCCAGTCATAGGGCCTTTTTTGAAAGTAAATGCCCAAAATCCCGTAGCAATTATGGATGCGTGGAAAAAAGCCGTATCCTTAATGGCAGATTTCATAGAAGACCGACATTGGTCAGTTATTTCTTTTTCTTTGGACAGAAACATAGTGGACACCCAACCTTTCATCTGGAAGAAATTTAAGGTTGTTCCCGGATATACATATATTATTGATTTGAACAAGCCGATGCAAGATGTATGGAAGGGCATGTCTGCTATACAAAGAAACCATATTAATAAAGCAACAAGAGATGGGCTAATCGTCAAGCAGGTGTGGGATTTTGGGATAGTGAAGTCTTTGTTACTTAAGACTTTTTTAAGACAGGCAACAACTTTTAATGAATATTATTTAGATAAAATTCTTTTTGATTTTGCGAATGAAGATAACAGTTTTGCCCATGTAACCTTTAAAGATAACAATCCTATCGCTGCTTCTTTTTGCGTTTATGACAAAAGTACTGCTTATTACCTGATTAGCGGTTATGATTATGAGGACAGACATCATGGAGCAGGTGCCTGGGCAGTATGGGAGGCTATACAGCGGGCTAAAGAGTTGAGTTTGAAACGCTTTGACTTTGAAGGCTCCATGATCTCTCAGATCGAATGTTATTTTAGAGGATTTGGCGGGACATTAACACCATACTATAGAATAAACAAGGCGAGGTTGCCTTTAGAGATGTTGCTGAAGTTCTTTAAAAGAGATTTGTTTTAGTCTGGAGAGGCATAATGAAAAAGCTGGGGATAGTTAAGCAGATAGTTAAAGATTTTATCAAGCGTAAGATAAAGGACGTTGGCCGAAGATACGCGAACTTAAAAACACCTATGGATATAGTTGTTTTAACCTTGCAAGTTCAAAAGCTTTTGCCTAAACCTTTAATTGCTTTAGAGTTATTTGGTATGCATGGCTTATGGCTTGCCAGTGACTACGCTCACCTTTGTGATTATCAGGAAATATGGGAAATAGAGCTTATATATGCCAAGGTTTTTACCTAAAGCCGTTGTTAGAATTGGTGATAGCTTTGAAGCTGTTAAAAACAAGTCTTTGCAGAGGTCGAATTATAATTTCATCGTTATTGACAACCCTGCATTTAGTCCATATGGCTGCGACTATTGCGAACATTTTGACTTATTCCCGGATGTTTTTAGTTATCTCGGCGAGAGTGGGGTGCTGGTTATTAATATCGTATATAACATTGGTTTATATACAAGTGAATTAGGTAGGAAGATACCACAAAAATGGATTGACAGGAGAAAAAAATTCTACGGGATAAGTAAAGATGAAGAAGCAATAAAGCCAAACCCGGGGAAAATGGTAGACGTATATGAGAACCTAATATCAAAAGGAGATTTTAATATAAAGAACATTTTTTTAGTTCCGAGAAACTTAACTATGGGCCATTTAGTTATAGCACTTGAAAGAAACAGTAAAAAACGTAAGATATAATGAAAATTATAATTTCTCATGATGTGGATCATATTACTGCGTGGGAGCACTGGCGTGACTTAGTTTTGCCTAAATCTATGGTTAGAAGTTCGATTGAATTAACCTTGAGCAGAATAAGCTTGGCTGAATATCATTTAAGATTTAAAGGAGTCGTAACTAACAAGTTTAATAATCTTGAAGAATTGATGTTGTTTGATGAAAAAAATAACGTTAATTCTACTTTCTTTATTGGTGTAGATCGGGGTTTGGGTCTTTCTTATCCCATAAAAAAAGCCGAATGTTGGATTAAAAAGATATTGGCAAAAGGTTTTGAGGTGGGGGTGCATGGGATAGAATATGATAATCCTATAAATATAAAAAAAGAATATGATTTATTCAAACAAATCTCCGGATTAAATGATTTTGGCATACGCATGCATTATTTGCGCACTTCGGTGAATACAGTTCAATATTTAATGCAAACTGGTTATTCCTTTGATAGTACAATCCAAAAGCTTGATAATCCTTTTAGAGTTGGAAATTTGTGGGAATTTCCCTTGCACATTATGGATGTAAATCTTTTTAACAGAGGCCAAAGATGGCAGAAGCAAAGTCTTGGTCAGGTCAAAGATCAAACGCTGAGAATATTAGAAAAGGCGGACGAAAAAGGCATAAGATATTTTACGTTGCTGTTTCATGACCACTATTTCGGCAACACTTTCGAGGCATGGAAAAACTGGTATATCTGGGCAATTGAATATTTCAAGAAGAATGGTTATGAATTTGTTACTTATCGTGATGCGGTCATGGAGTTAGAAGCCGGGGCGTGAAAAATTATTTATCAGGATTCATATTTAGCATTTATATTTGTTGAAGATTAGAAGTGCTTCTGTGCATATACTTTACATACATCAGTATTTTGCCACTCCGAGTGGTTCTACCGGGACCAGGTCATATGAGTTTGCCCGTAGATGGGTTGCTAAGGGGCATGAGGTGACAATGCTCACTTCCACTGCACAACTTTCTCCTTCAGATTTATCTGGTGCAAAAGGGTGGCTGGTTAAACGATGTCAAATTGAGGGCATTGATATTGTCGCTTTGTCTGTTCCGTACAAACAGCAGATGGGAGTATTAAAAAGGTGTTTGTCATTCTTTGGTTTTTTTTTGTGTGCGTCAATTGTTGTTCTTTTCGTGAAAAAGGTAGACATCGTTTATGCAACGAGTACTCCGTTGACTGTAGGAGTGCCGGCCTTGGTTGTAAAATGGTTACGGAACAAGAGGTTCGTTTTTGAAGTAAGGGACCAGTGGCCTGAATCGGTGGTAGAAGTAGGGGTCTTAAAAAATAGATTTCTGATTAGGATTTTTTTATGGCTTGAAAAACTCACTTATAAGAACGCCGAGGCAATAGTCGTGGTTTCTGAAGGCATGGTGCAGGATATTCAAAGTATTGCTGGTAATGACAAAACGATTTATATAATTCCTAATGGTGCAGACCTCGAGTTATTTACGACGGAAATTGATGGCAGGAAAATTCGCGTAGAAAAAGGCTGGCAAGATAAACTTGTTTTTCTTCATGCGGGAGCAATGGGCAGAATCAACGGACTTGAGTTTATTATTGACGCTGCAGAGAAAGTAAAAAGCAACACGGATATCCTTTTCGTATTTGTCGGGCAGGGCAGTAATAAAAAGCCTTTGGAGGAAAAGGCGAGAAAATTCGGATTGACAAATATAGAGTTCATTGCATCTATGCCCAAGCAGTGTCTTCCTGAAATGCTTGCGGCCGCGGATGTCATTTTGGCCGTAATAGGACATTACCCAATTATAGAAAAACACGCGTCTCTCAATAAATTTTATGACGGTCTAAGTGCCGGCAAGCCCGTTCTTTTGAATTATTCAGGGTGGCAGGGACAACTTTTGCAGGATAGGCACGCTGGTTTTGGTTGTAAGTTATGTGATATAGATGATTTCGTTGATAAAATTTTGTATTTCAGAGAAAATAGCAAAAAGCTAACAGAAATGGGCAAAAACAGTCGTCAAATAGCCGAGGAACGATTTGATAGAGATAAACTCGCCAGCCAGGTTCTTGATTATATAGAAACAATTATTTGCAAGACGGCGGCGAGTTAAACTGTTTTGCGAGTTTCGTGGGTTTATTTCGTGTTGATAAGTGTAATCATCCCTATGCGAAATGAAGAAGGATTTGTAGGCAAATGCCTTCAATCTTTTTTGAGCCAGATAGAATCCCGTGATGATGTCGAAATACTCTGTGTTGATGGAATGAGCACCGACAAAACACGTGAAATTATCAACCAATTTTCTAAAATTAATAGTAATATTCGTTTGGTGATAAACCCGCATAAAATAGTATCTACAAGCCTGAACATTGCTATTCCGGGATCCAGGGGTGAATATATAGTGGTTGCGGGATGTCATGCCGAATATGCGCCTGATTATCTTACTAAATGCCTTGAAGTTATCCAGCGTACAGGGGCAGATCAGGTTGGAGGATATATGGTTACCTGTCCCGGCAGCAATACAAATATCGGAGTTGCAATCACGGCCGCCACCAGTTGCATATTTGGGGTTGGAAATTCTATGTTTAGGCTTACCGGGCCGGAACGGCAGGTGGATATTGTCCCTTTTGGTATGTACCGAAGAAACGTTTTCGAGAAAATAGGCCTATACGACGAGAGATTGGTACGAAATCAGGATATTGAATTTAATAAGCGTTTATTAAAGGCGGGTGGGAAAACAATCATTTCGCCGGAGATAAAACTTAAATACTATAACCGTTCAACCTACAGAGGTATGTGGCAACAGGCGTTCAACAACGGCTTGTGGAATCCTTATACCATCTGGCTGGTTGGGAGAGGACGGTTATCTTTGCGACATTTTATTCCGGGGGTTTTTATGCTTAGTTTGATTCTTCCAATGATTGGTTCCCTCGCTTGGTGGCCAATCGGCATCCTGTCTTTGGTGAGTGTTTTTCTTTATTTTCTTATTGCTGCCTTTTTTGCTATAAGACTTTCGAGAAATAACCATACTTCGGCATTCAAAATTATCTGTGCTTTTGTTGTGTTACATTTCGCCTACGGGATAGGTTCCCTGTGGGGTTTTGTAACGGCTCCCTTCAAATTTCCTAATCGTCGTAGCAAAGCGGTTGGTAAGTCGCTATCGGACAGGAAAATATAGAGGTCCAGCGCAATAAAACCGCCTGCAAACCGGAAAACATAGATCCTTGGCAGATTTATCATTATATTGTAGTTATAAAGTGTTTCGTAGCCTCTCGAAATCTCGTTCAGGTGTGTGAAACGTTTTTTTGAACTTGTAAATGGAGTAGTGTATTTCGTAAGGAATACACT
>Ga0315549_1000374_pt1 | contig 54031 bp, 39 predicted proteins | sample SalMarSW160200MG_FD_203101 | JGI IMG/M metagenome (GOLD analysis project Ga0315549, IMG submission 203101) | Salt marsh sediment microbial communities from the Plum Island Ecosystem LTER, Massachusetts, United States - Salt Marsh Sediment SW1601-200 ...
CTTAAGGTCTTTGCGACCCAGAAGACTAAACGCTCTGGTGGAGGGCTTTGTTTTCTTTCGCTTCCGTGCCATCTGTGATTACTTCTACAAGAGGAATATTTTTCTTTTTATGGTCGATAAGTGCCTGTCGGACAATCCCGGCGCACAGCTCAGACATCGGCACGCCGATTTTTGCAGCGGCCCTGGGAACACACGAATGAGCGGTCATTCCGGGTATGGTGTTAATCTCCAGTGCGTACGCCGTCCCGTCATCGGCAAGTATGAAATCCACCCTCGCCACGTGCCGGCAGCCTAAGCAGTCGAAACATTTAATCGCATCGGCGCTGATTCTTTGAATGAGATTCCGGTTGGTTATCGTATCGAAAAAGTATTCTGTATTATCGTCGATATATTTCGCGTGATAGTCATAGAAGCCGACCTTCGGCCTTATTTCCAGAATCGGCAGCGCCCGGCCGTTTAGTATGCCGACGGTAATCTCGCGCCCCGGCATGTACTGCTCAATCATATAATCGCTGGAAATGGTTTTATTGATACAGCATTGAATTATTGCTTCTTCGGCGCTGTCGACTATATCAACACCGACGCTGCTTCCGTGACTGACGGGCTTAACTACATACCTGCCCGCGGGGCAGTCGAGCTGCCGCTGAACCTGCCCGACGCTGATTGAATCATGAAACCTGATAGATGCGGGGGTCTTAACGCCGGCTTTTTCAAAACAGGTCTTGGCCGTGATTTTATCCATCGCCGCTTTGCTTGCAGCAGAATCAGAGTGTGTATAACACAGCCCTCTTTCTTCGAGAATCTGCTGTAGTTGTCCGTCTTCACCGAACTGTCCGTGCAGACAGATGAAAAAAACGTCGATGCTTTTGTCATCAAGTATCCGCAGGTCTTCCGGCGAGATGTCGGCTGTGACTACATCATAGCCGCTGTTGCGAAGGGCCTGGGCCACACATCGTCCGCTCTGCAGGCTGATATCGCGCTCGCTGCTTATCCCCCCCGCAAGAACCGCTACTTTCGCTTTGTGCTCCGACATGTTTTGTCATTCCCGCGAAAGCGGGAATCCATTTGTTTTATCAGTGTCAATCTGTGGTTAGTATCATTCCCAGATTTCTATTTCAAGCTCCAGCTCGATATCGAAATGCTCTTTGACCCTTTGCTTGACTGCATCTATAAGCCGGCTGACGTCCTTACTGGTGCACCCCTTTTGGGCGACGATGAAATTGGCGTGCTTTTCGCTCACTTTTGCTCCGCCGACCTGCAGCCCTTTAAGTCCCGCCCGGTCAATCATTGCCCCGGCACTGAGACCTCGCGGATTTTTGAATATACAGCCGGAGTTCTTTGTATTGAGCGGCTGGTTATTTTTTTTGTAAATCCAGATCTCCTTCACACTCCGCATGATTTGTTCAGGGTCGCCCTGGCTAAGCTGCATTTGCGCATTCAATATAAAAGGCGCCATGATATTCGTCCGGCGGTAATCGAATATCAGCTCCGGTTTGGATTTCTCAAAAACTCCGCCGGTATTATCCATAAGTGTCACCTTCTCTACTACTGCTCCGATGTCACCGAAGTTTCCGCCGGCGTTCATTTTTACCGACCCGCCGACCGAACCGGGTATTCCTGTAAGGGCCTCCAGCCCCGACATGCCTTTCTGCACACAGGTCAATACCAGCTTCGCCAGTTCCGCCCCGGCCCATGCCGTTAGTGTTGTTTCCTCGAACTCTGTCCGGGCGAACTGCTCTGTGTCGAGTTTTATGACCGCCCCCTTAACTCCGTTGTCGCTGATAAGAAGATTCGAGCCGAATCCGAGCACCCGCATACGAACATTGCTTTCCTTGCATCGAAGTGCGACGTCTTTTAGCTCTTCGACGTTCCTTGGCCGGATGAAATAATCAGCCGGTCCGCCCAGCCCGTACCACGTGCTTTTTGCCAGAGGGTATTTCTCTTGTACTATCTGTTCCAAGTCGCTGAAGATATTCATCTGCCACCTTCCAAATGTCGCCTGCGCCCATTGTAACGACGAGCTCGCCGCCGCTTACATTTTCCTTCAGATATTCGCATATCGCCGCGAAGCCGTCAATAAAGTACGCTTTACTGCCTGCCTCGCAAATCCGGTCCACTAATTTTTGTGCGTCAACCAGCTCTTTGCTCAGCTCGCTGTCCCGGACGAAGTAAATCTGCGGCACTATGGTTACATCGGCAAGATTAAAGCTTTCGGCAAAATCATCAAGCAAAAATCTTGTCCTACTGTATTGGTGGGGTTGGAATACGCACCACAGCCGCTTCGGTGCAAACCTTTGCCGAATCGCCGCCAGTGACGCCCTGATTTCCGTCGGGTGGTGGGCATAGTCATCGAGCACGGTAATTTTGTTGACCCGGCCCTTTAGCATCAGCCGCCTGTCCACACCCGTAAATTCACCCAGCAGCCCCAGCACCTGTTTCGCCTCCAGGCCTGCGCCGATGCCCAGGGCAATTACAGCCAGTGCGTTAAGCACATTATGCTCACCCGGCAACCGTATTTTGGCCCTGCCGAGCGGATAGCCTTTTTGATAGACGTCGAAATTATAACAGCCGTCTTTGAGGATGAGATTTTTCGCGCAAAAATCATATTCCCCGTCGATTCCAAAAGTCTGGTAATGTTGTTCATTTTCCAATCGCGACAACATCTCTTTGGTGTTCGCGTCCTGCCCGTTGACAAGCAGCGTGCCTTTGGCCCCTTTTGCAAAGTCCGCGAAGGCATCGATAATATCGTTGATGTCTTTATAGTAGTCCAGGTGGTCCTGCTCGATATTGAGTATCGCCGCCATCTTCGGCCGCAGGTTCAGGAAACTGCGGTCATATTCACACGCCTCAGCGACAAACCACGAACCTCTGCCTGTACCGGAATTACTGCCTAATTGCGTAACGTCCGCCCCGACTATGTAGTTAGGCCCGATACCTGCCCGGCTCATCACGAAGCTCAGCCATCCGCTGGTCGTGCTCTTTCCGTGCGTACCGGCCACCGCGATACCGTCGTAGCGGTTCATCAATTCGCCTAACATCTCAGCGTATTTATAAACCTTCAGTCCGACGACCCTAGCCTTTTGCAGCTCCGGGTTATCTTCCTTTACCGCCGCCGAGATTACGACCGCGTCAAGTCCTTCGCCGATATGGTCCGCGCTGTGTCCGGTTTTAATGTCCGCACCGAGTTTTTTCAGTTTTTCTGTAACCTCACTGCCTTCCATATCCGAGCCGCTGACTATCGCCTCGTTCGCCAGTAAAACCTTCGCCAGCCCGCTCATACCTATCCCGCCTGCGCCTATAAAATGGAGTTTTTTACCGGCAAACGACCCCGATACATCGGGGCGAGGCCGAACCACCTCGTACCGGTGCACTGCGGTAATCTTTGGCGGTTCCCCGAACTCGATGATTTGCGTTTGAGGGCGCTTAGGCGAGCCTGTCCTTGTTTTTCGAGGCATATATCGTCCCTGATAATAAAGCGATTTCCTTGGAATCTAATCTACCAAAGTGAATATAGAAAAAAAGGAAAAAATAGAAAAGCTTTTGCCTCCGTCGTCCGTCCTCCGATTTACTCGGCCTTGCCCTGTATGGAAAAAAATGTATAATTGCAGGCGGAAACGGCTCTTAGGCGGCAAAAAACAAACTTTGACGTGAAAATTATGCCAAGTGAGGGAAAAATGGCAAAAACTAACGTACTTTCAGAAATTTTAAGAGACAGCAATTATCATCTTTCCATTTTCATAGAAGAAGAAATCGAATTTTTACAGAAGAAAGTTTTCAATAAAAATGTGCGAGGTAAAGAGATCTCGTTTGTAACCTGTATTATTCGAGATAAGGATATCCAGCTTAAACCTGAAGAGATTGTTCGCCAGCTTTATGCCCATCGTTTGATAAAACAATATGGATATCCAAAGAAACGTATTTGTTTCGAATACCCAGTTAAATTTGGCAGGGAAACTAAGAGTGCTGACATAATCGTTTTTGACAAAGACCGGCCCGATACTGCCTACATCATCGTCGAGTTGAAAAAACCCAAACTCAAGGATGGAAAAGACCAACTTCGTTCTTATTGCAATGCAACTGGTGCACCAGTTGCCGTTTGGACTAACGGTGAGAAGATTTCTTACTACAACCGTAAAGACCCTAATTATTTTAATGAGATCACCGATATTCCCAAAGTCGATCAAACCCTTGAGAACATTCTAACCGAACGGTTTACGCTTAAAGATCTGATCATCAAAGATAAGATACCCACTGAAGGAAAGTCGTTAAAAGATATTGTATTGGAAATGGAAGACGAGGTATTAGCGAACGCCGGTGTTGATGTCTTCGAAGAGGTCTTCAAGCTAATTTTCACCAAACTATATGATGAAATGCTTAGCCGGAGAGACAAAGAACGGGTGGATGATTTTCTCGATGACAAACTGGATGATGAGCAAAAAAGCGATTTTGAAAAAATTAAAACAGCTTTGAGAGATTTGGATGATAAAAAATTCCGGGTGATGGAATTTCGAAATACCGGCCAAACCGATACAGAGCTTTACCAAAAAATCCAGTCTCTTTTCGATAAGGCTAAGAAGAAATGGCCAGGTGTATTTGCTGAAGGTGATATTTTCAATCTTACGGCAAGCCATCTGTCGATTTGTGTTTCCAGTCTTCAAGATGTTAAATTATTCAATTCAAACCTTATGATAATAGATGAAGCATTTGAATATCTTGCATTGAAAGTATGGAAACCAAAGAAGGGGCAGTATTTCACACCCCGTCACGTTATTGATATGTGCGTCAAAATGCTCAATCCTCAAAAGGGCGAATATATGATAGATACTGCCGCTGGCAGCTGTGGTTTTCCCGTACATACTATTTTCAAAATTACCGGTCACCTGTTCAGCAGCGCCGAAATATCAGAGGACGAAAAAGAAGATGTTTTGAAAGTTTTTGGTATTGACTTTGATGAAAAAGCTGTGCGCGTGGCCAGGACTCTAAACCTGATTGCCGGAGACGGGAAATCCAATGTTTTGCACCTTAATACTCTAGACTATGACCGATGGAGCGATAACGAAAAAGACCGCAAATGGCTTGCAACCTACGGCGACGGTTATGAAAGACTGGAAAAACTGGCCACAACGAAAGGCGATAAAAAACAATTTAATTTTGATCTTCTAATGGCTAATCCACCCTTCGCCGGTGACATTAAGGAATCGCGCATAATTCATCAATATGAACTTGGCTTTAAGGCTAATAATAAGGCTCAATCAAAAGTTGGAAGAGACATACTTTTTATCGAGCGCAATTTGGATTTTCTCAAACCCGGCGGCAGAATGGCAATTGTTCTGCCGCAGGGAAGGTTTAATAACACATCCGACAAACGTATTCGTGAATTTATTACCGATAAAGCTCGTGTCTTAGCGGTTGTAGGTCTGCACCCAAATAGTTTTAAACCTCATACGGGTACAAAAACGTCAGTATTATTTGTTCAAAAATGGGACGACAATCTTTGTCCGCCAAAAGATGATTATCGTATCTTTTTTGCAGTATCAGAAAAAGGCGGAAAAGATAATTCAGGTGATTATATTTTTGTCAAAAATGGTAGCGGACAAAATAGACTTGACAAAAACGGTCATTTAATCGTCGACCACGACCTGCATAATCTCGACGGCGAATTATCCGATGGCATCGCAGAGGCTTTTATTGATTTTGCTAAAAAAGAAAATCTCTCTTTCTGGCGGTAATTCTGAAAATGCAGACTCAAGTGTTAAATTACTCGGAAACAGTTGAGCATAATGGGGCATTTCGCCTTGATGCGGAACATTATCAAGAGCAATATCTTAATAACCAACAAAAACTCATTCGGTTTGGAGCAACATCTTTAAGAAAGTTGATTTCTCGCCCCGTGATGACGGGCCACACACCTTCAATGAAAGTTGAGTCTTATTACGGAGGCAACATTGCTTTCGTAAAAACTGATAACTTGAGAGAGTTTGAAATAACTGGCGAGTTTAACCACCATTTAACTAAAACTGGGAATGAGGTTATTAAACGAAGTGAACTACAGACTGGGGATTTAATAGTAACTATCATCGGAGCCACTTACAAAATTGTTGGGCGTGCAGCATTAGTGCGTAAGGAGGATTTACCAGCAAATATCAACCAAAATATTGCACTTATCCGGTTAAAAAAAGCGTTTTCTCCTGAGTTTATCTCTTCTTACCTAAACTGCAATATCGGAAGGCTTGCGTTGTGGTATCTATCCAGACAGACAGAACAAGTTAACCTTAATTGCCGTGAGGTAGAAAAGGTTTTAATCCCTAATGTTTCGGATCTTTTTGTTCGATCTGTAAAGTGTTCATATAAGAAGGCAGTAAAATATGAGCATCAATCAAGAGGAGTCTTTCTGGAAGCTCAATCCATCCTCCTTTCCGAACTTGGTCTTATGAACTGGCAGCCTAAACATGCCTTAAGTTTCATCAGGAACTATAGCATAACAAAAGAATCACAAAGAATTGATGCGGAGTATTTTCAACCTAAATATGATACAATTATAGAATTAATCAAAAACTATAAAGGCGGTTGGGAAATATTAAGTGATTTAGCTTCGATCAGAAAATGCGTCGAAGTCGGAAGTAGTGAATATAAGGATGAGGGAGTCCCTTTTATAAGAGTGAGTAATCTTTCACCTTTTGGGTTAACAGAAGAAAAATATATAACTGAAAAATTGTATTCTGAATTAGTAAGGCATCAACCAGAACAAGGGGAAATTCTGTTTAGCAAAGACGCCACCCCTGGTATTGCTTATCACTTAAAAGATAAACCCAGGAAGATGATCCCTTCGGGCGGAATACTACGTTTGAAACTTAAAAATAGGCAGATTAATGAAGAATATTTAATGCTTGTACTTAATTCTTTAGTTGTCAGAGAACAAATCAATCGAGATGTCGGTGGTTCTGTGATTCTTCATTGGCGACCCGATCAGGTTAAACAAACACTGATACCTGTTTTGAAGAATGATAAACAGCAACAAATTCAACAAAAGATCAATGTATCTTTTATTTTGCGAAAACAGTCAAAAAATATTCTGGAATGTGCAAAGAAGGCAGTAGAAATAGCAATAGAAAAAGACGAAAAGATGGCGATTAACTGGCTTGCTAAGCAAACAGAATCAATTATTTGAATTTGTTGTTATTTAAATCGACGTCAATCAGCGTAATCAGCGATTATAAATCTGCATTTTTTTCAAAAAAACAGCATTTTTTACTTGACTTTCTGTTCAAAATGTGGTATAATACCCACGTTGTTCGATAGATTGTAAACTTAGGCAACTCAAAAGACGGAGGACAGAGTATAGATGACGAAAATCCGAGTTACTTGTCACGGCATAGCCGAAGGCGACGCCGTAATTCTGGTAAATCAACTCATAAAAAATATGATGATAAAACACGCCATAAGTATATATGCATATACTTATATAGTCTGTTACTTCGGTGGCTAAACTATAGATTCGTGTTGGATTTGATGTAATCCCATAGGGATATGGACGAGCAGGCAAAGACTGACGAAGCTCGCTTCAGGAGGGCTTACCTGCGAAGAACATATAGGCCTTGCCCAAGGTCGCAGCAAATCCGCTTCGTGTCTTCATGGTGAATAAATCTGCTTTTTTTGCCAAAAAACAGCACTTTTCCCTTGACAAAAGTTCTATATATGGTATAATGCCTACGTTGTTTGATAAAATGTAAACTTAGGCAACTCAAAAGACGGAGGACAGAGTATAGATGACGAAAATCCGAGTTACTTGTCACGGCATAGCCGAAGGCGACGCCGTAATTCTGGTAAATCAACTCATAAAAAATATGATGATAAAACACGCCATAAGTATATATGCATATACTTATATAGTCTGTTACTTCGGTGGCTAAACTATAGATTCGTGTTGGATTTGATGTAATCCCATAGGGATGTGGATGAGTTTTGAAGTTGTGAAGATTTCAAGCTTTGACGCATAGCTCAGAAGGAGCAGCAGACTGGCAGCTTTGAAGCCTATACGCCTCAGGCGTCGTGGGCAAGCAAGAAAGCCGACAAAGCTTGCTCTAAGAGACCTTCGATGCGAAGCACACAGTGGTTGTTAAGGACAACCGCTTCAAAACAAAATCAGTGTTAATCTGTGTGAATCCGTGTCGAAACAAAGAAGTTCGTTTTAATTAGTGTAACTTCGTGTAGGATTTGATGTAATCCCATCAGGGATGTGTACGAGGCCGGAAGGGTAGAAGGAGCTTGCTCATAGAAACCCTTTGGCCGAGAACACATAAGGCGTCGAAGACGCCGCAGCAAATCCTATTCGTGTTCATTCGTGGTGAAAAACTCTGTGTTCTCTGCGATCTCTGTGGTGAAATAATCTGTATTTTTTCCTTGACTTATTGTTCAAAATATGGTATAATACCGTTAATGTTTGATAATATGTTAACTTAGGAAAATCCAAAGGACGTAGGAGGGAATGAGATATTTAAGCTTTGATACAGGTTCTGAAAGAACAGCATACGTAGGCAGCAAACCGGTGCGGCAATAACATTTGTCGGGAGGTTTGTACCTATGGATGAAAAAGGCGTTAAAAACGACTGAATCAAAGCAAAATCCGTGTAAATCCGTGAAATCCGCGGTTAAAAAACACAAAAACAATGAATTTTTTACTTAAAATTGGATTAAAATCGGTGAAATCAGCGAAATCAGCGAAATCAGCGTCTAAAAGTCAACAGCCGCTCTACATTTGTAGAGAGTCCTCTACAAATCCACCTTTTTTTGCAAAACAAACCCAATTTTCGCCGTTTATAGACCAAAAACGAGGATTCTTCAAAAAAACAAACCCAAAACAAACCCAATCAAACCCAATTCAAACCCAATATTTGCTCAAAAAACGGTATGACAAACCCAAACAAACCCAAAACAAACCCAAACTTATACCGCTTGGGCAATCTGGGCAATTTGTATCACGTAACAGGCGGAAGAGAAAAGGCACAACGTCACGATTTCTCGGCGTATGTTTTTACAGACATAAGGGCAAATGGGCAAGCCGAATAGAAACCGGCGGGAAACGCATATCGTTAGGATTATTCGACAGTGAAATCGACGCAGCGCGGGCCTATGACGAAGCGGCTAAAAAGTATTACGGTGAGTTCGCAAGATTAAACTTTCCGCAGGAGAGTGAGGAATCACGAGCATTATTTACGAGAATCGGCAAAACCTGGGCCAAGTTAAAAAAGGCAATTGCCTGATTACCACTGGGCCTCGCCGTAAGGGCCGATGTAGCCTGCCTTCGGCAAATCAATCCGGCTATTGTGCTGTCACTCAACGCCGACGAGCCAGTCACGAACCAAAATGGCTAGGTCAAGTAAGTCGATGGTGTTGTCGCAGTCACAGAGATTCGCATGGCCGCAATCCTGTGTGGAGCAGTCAAATCCGTAATATGACGCGAAGAGACCAAAGTCAATGAAATCGACACCAACAATTCCACCTGTAATCGCGCCGAGGCTTGTGTCTGGGTTATTTACACGGACGAATTACAGTGACGGTGTCGGAACCAAAGAAATACTGGCCGGTCTTTAACTGGCCGACAACTACCAATTCAACCTGACCCTTATCAGGGATAGCATCCATCAAATCGTCTTTGTCGAACGAGGCAAAAATTGTTGTATTCCAAGCCCTACATTTATAATCGAAGCCCCGCCTAATCCACGTCCAATCTGCCTCGATTTGGCCCGGATAGAGCAAAATCGGCTCACTTGTATCTATCTGGTCTTTGGTAATACCTTTGGGCAGACGAAGTATTGCCATTATTTTCGGCTGGAAGCAACTTTTTCGCCACGGCAGGAAAGATTTCAGCACTTTAGGCATAATAAAAAGATGAGCTTTCACAGGCCCGATAACGGTTATATTTACCTCGTTCGGCTCGGAATCGACTACGCCGTCGTTGACGATTAACGAGATAACGTGCTGGCCGACGGGCAGCTCAATTGCCGGCTTAACACCGTTTGCCTCATAATCATTTCCGTCAATTATCCAACTCCACTTATAAGTCAATTCGTCACCATCTTCATCATACGAACCCGACCCATCCAGATTCACCTCCGCTATGCCGTTAATCCAGGCATAAACTGTCTGGTCAGGGCCAGCTTCGGCGAGCGGATGACTTTCTGGACTCGGATTATTAACTAACAGACTAAAAACATTATTACGCTTATCGCACTCCGGCACATCATTGGCAGGACTCGCCACCCCAAAGACCTTAACATAGTCGTTGCCATCGAATACACCATTAGTATCCCAGAGACAAGAGGCATCATAAGCCCCGCCACAAGCCAGCGCCGATATCGAATCGCTGCCAATTTCCGTTCCCTGCTGGCTGCCAATTCGCCAGGATACCGTAACATGTTTAGCAGCAGTCACACCTGTATTTGCAATACGGGCGACCAACATTACTAAATTGGGTGATAATTCAGTACTCCAGGCGTTTTCAACTTCCACGTCGGGCAAGGCGGTAAATGTTGAAGCGGTATTATTTGACCTGTCCCTGTCATCTACTGCCAGGCACGGGTCAACGACAACAAAAATCTCATGCGAACTACTACTATCTGCAGGAACATCCCAGCTAACAGAAACCTCGTTCGCACCTCCCGGAATCAAATTTTCAGCTATTACCTGGGTATCGCCAATAATACTTCCGCCGGAATCAGGGTCGCCGTCATAGAACACTACAGCGATATTTTCAGCGCCAAGGTCCCCTCTATTTTCAACAGTAGCCCTAATCGTTGCGGTCAAGCCAGGTTCAGGATTGGCTGGTTCCAGGACTATGGAATTTGAATCAACGCTTAAATCATAGCCCAGCGTATGTTGCAAAATGCACAGGTCGGTGCGACCGGGTTCAGGTATATTCTCAAGATGATAAATTTGTCCGTCTATCTCAACATCAACATCTTTGCGCTCGGTCCGTGTCTTAAGGTACGCAGCAATCAGCCTGTCCCCATCAAACCCGAGCGAGACGGCACTTTCTACATCCTCATCGAAAGTCAACCGTCGCGGTAATGACCATCTATCCAGAATTGCATCGTAAAACGAAGCCATAATATCCGTCCCTGATGGTCCCTGAACCGCATAGGCTATAGCTGCACCATCGGCCATCGTTACCCCTGCAAGCGTGGGTGCCTCATTGTTAAGTGTATATTGGCTGTAAACCTGCTCAGGATTCCATTTTCCAAGCGGCGTGTACAACAATGTATCGTTGGAATCCCATACAACAATAGCAGTACCACTGGGATTAACGATAACCGGACAGGAATCTTCAACGTCATTGTATGTTAACCGCTCCGCAGCCCCCCAGGTACCTGCTGAAGTTGAAATTCCGTACAGCTCCCTGTCAGTCCGCGTATCATCAGTATTGCCGTCCTCATCTACAGCAAAGACTATATGGCCCTGATTGTTACTATCCGAAGCAAAGCTGATACTCAAAATACCATAGGGTCCTGACCACAGTTGCTGGGGTGTTCCCCATGCTGAACCAGCCCATTCGGAGAACATTAAACGGTCGCCATTGTCAGAGTTGCCTATATAGTTAACATCGTTCTGTATCCATACAATGCCGGCTGTTAAGCCAAAGACAATTGGCAATGGGCTCCTGTCTACAATATTGTTATCGGTAATCTCCGTTAACGCAGACCATACACCGGTACCCCTGTCAAACCAGGAAGCCGCAATTTCCAGATGCGTATAAATCTGGTCAATCTTATTAGGGTCGTTTATCTCAGAAACATCTCCGGATATGCGTTCCCATGCTGCCAGATAAGTGTCTGAACCGACACTCATTATCTTAGCAACAAAGTCAGAATCACTGTCATCGGCAATTCTCCCTGCCGACCACGCTCCGCCGCCCGTAGAGATGAAGGTGCCAATATCCGAAGCACCGTAGTCAGGCTTGTTAACATCATGCAATGAGAAAAGCAACATGGACTGCGATGCATCACTAACCACGGAAGGAGAGGCTGTGCCAATTACGTTCTCAGCAATTGTTTCCGCCCCGTTACCTGTAGCGCCGGCCTGCGTGGCAAAAGGCAGCTTTCTTATAGTGTTACCGACAGGCCTGTTTGCAGGGCCCCATCTCTTCAAACTGTCCGAAGCAAGTTCCCATGTGACATCCGGCTCTAAAGCAGGACTAAGCAGTTGGGTGTACAATTCCAGAGTCTCTCCGCAGTTGCCAAAACAAATATTATAGCCGTACTGTTTAGAAACGTTAAACCACCATATTTTAGCGTAAGCACCTACATAGGCATGTATAGTAATTGAATTAAATTTGAAGTCCGGACAAACTTGAAGCTCAGGCTCCCCCGAACCTCCGGCGTATATGCCTACGGCCGCACCGCCCGCGCTTATCTCTACCCGAACTTCTACGCCAAATGTCCCTGAGACATCAATTTCGTTGCTACCTAGAAAACATTCACCAGGATTTCCGACTTCATATATGCCTGCAACACTTGCACCGCTAATAATATATAATTTCACTTTCAACGCCCTGACAATATCCTTGACCACAGGTATTCTGAGCATGGTATTAATAGTTGGTGCTGCCGGAGGGAAAACGACCACGACCATAACAATCGCGGGGACTTCCACTCCGGCCTTTCCGGTTAACGTGAGCTGCCAGCCCGGCGAAATATCAGGTGGACCATCGCCCAAATAAACATCCAGGGTACCCGCAAGACCAACTTTTCCCTCGCCTAAAAATTTGACACCACTGACCGGCCATTCCATAGCTAGCCCGCCGATGCCTCCAAAAGAGCCGCTGAACATCCCTGACATAAGGTCATAGCTCAATTCACGGTTATAACCAAGTGAGGCCTCCAAAGAGACATCTTTGCTCTTAAGAGGCAATTTCCAGCTCCAGCTCGCATCTTTTGAATATGAAAGGGACAAGCCCGAAGGCATCCATGGAATGTTGTCCTGATACCAGGAACTTATTATCCCGGGTACGGGATGAAAACGGACACTGGTATTCAGATATGTATGTTTTCCTTCACCGTTGACAACGTCAATAGTCAGTTTTCTTGAAGTATTCACAATAATAGGTGCGGGTATAGTCAGACTTGCTATTGCCAATCCTCCTCCGAGGTCTGTGACAGTTGACGGATAAAAGTCATTGCCAATACAAAAATTTACATCACCCGCTGCACCATTCCATGCAACTGTAATTTCGAAGCTTATATCGCCGGGAGTGCCCTCTATAAAACACTTGCCGCCAGCAGATACAAAATCATACCCCACAGGCGATTGAGAGCCGGACTTATAGGCCAGTTGAAATACCTCATGTAATATCTCATTTTCTTCAATATATATATTACTATCAACACCGTAATAGTCAGACTTAGTGATTGTTACAGTATAGTCACCGGCTGAGATATTCAGAAAACTGAAATTCCCGTTACTGTCTGTTACTGTTATGTCAGTTTCCTGGCCGCTAAACGTAACCTTGGCACCGGCTAAGGGACCAGAAACCTTACCTGCTGAATCTACCTCTACGACTGTACCCTTTATGCCTGCTTTTGCATAAGGAATTTCATAAGCCCCCATATCTACTATAGCCGTACCGTTACCATCGCCATCAATGATACGCGGATTGCCGTCAAGGTCGGTAGCCTCTGTTACTGCACTATTATCGCCTTTGTCGATGCAGGGCGAACCGGGCGATAGCCGCCCGTTAGCGTCAGCAAATATCGGATCGGCGTCGATATTGCCCGTGCCGGAGTAGCCGCCCTGCACATCGCTGTATGTAACGGAGGCCGTGCTGTCTTCGACGTTGTAAATCTGCCACGGAGAGTTGCCCCAGAAGATGCAGTTGGTCACCGTAGGGCTGGTAAAGTAGCGGTTCCACATCCCGCTGGCGCCCGTGTTAGAGGTGAAGGTGCAGTTGGTCACCGTGGGATGGCTGTAGTATTCGTTGTACATCCCGCTGCCGCGGTTGGTGGACGTATTACTGCTGAAGGTGCAGTTGGTCACCGTAGGGCTGGCGTCGTAGTTCCACATCCCGCCGCCATAGTCTGCCAAGTTGCCGCTGAACAGGCAGTTGGTCACCATGGGGTTCGCACCGCCGTTGTACATCCCGCCACCAGATTCACTCTCGTTGCCTGTGAACGTGCAGTTGGTCACCGTGGGATTGCTGCCGGTTTCGTTGCTCATTCCGCCGCCGCGGGCGGCGGACTTATTAATGCTGAAGGTGCAGTTGGTCACCGTGGGGCTGCTGTCCGACATGTTCCACATCCCGCCGCCGAAACCGCCAAAGTTATCGGTGAAGATGCAGTTGGTCACCGTCGGGCTGCTGCCGGAGTTGAGCATCCCTCCACCGCAATTATCAGGCGCAGATGAGCCGTTGGCGTTGCCGCCGGTGATTGTAAAGCCCTCCAGGATTGTATTGGCATCCTCACCGCTTACGCACTGGACGACGTGATAGGCGCCGCTGCCGTCGATAGTGGTAACCTCCGGCCCGCCGCTGCTATACAGGCGCACCGCCTTACCGTTAAAATTGATTGACTCGGTATATGTCCCCGGCGCCACCTCGATATGATCACCATCGTTGGCGTTATTGATCGATAATTGAATGGTATCGTACCAGATGTCTCGAGTAATATTATGAATCAGTCTGCGCTGTATTGAAAGGTTGTCGAAAGCGAATGTATTGCTCGACAAGTCATAAGCCTGAGCCCCGATATGCAGATTGTAAATCCCTGCCAAGTTCGGTAGGGTAAACGAACCTAAGTGAGTCTCTACTCCTTCGATTTTAATGGAATAATCAAAATCAGTATCTGAAGTTCGCTTGACAAATAATGTAGCTGGTTTGTAAGGAGATGGGTCCAACGTGTTAGCTAGAATACCTCCTGGATACAGATCCATCCGGGCATACATGTTCCCGTCTCTACGGAAACGAAATCCGAAAGTGCTGGTCCCGTTCGGCTGACCCGCTGTAGTAGAACACATCATGAAAGGATTTCCATAGTCTACATCCGGAGGCACGTCAAGACTGAGAGTTTCTCCGACGGGGAATGCTACGTAATCAGTCGTCATTACCGAAGCCGTGTTGTCATTTCCTGTGGTAATGTTCAATTTGCCGCCGGAGACCGTGAAACTCCCGCCGCTGCCGTACGAATCTGAATAAGTGTAGGTAACCAGCCCTGGAGCGTTGAAGTCATCGAGAAAAGATGCTTCTACCGCTCGCGGCCCCAAAACCACAGCCAACAATGCCGCCAGCAGAATGTTTAAATTTATTTTCCGCATTTTTTCTCCTTCCTAAGAGAAGTTTCTATTTTTCGCTTCGGTGCATTTGGTAAAACCCGCTGCCTGTATGGCCATTCGGGAGAAGTGCTAAAAGAAACGCATTTTAGCTGTCCTCCTCCTGGACAGTCAAAAAATGCATAAAAGCACCATACCAGGTTTTCACGAAGTGTCAAGAAAAAAAAAGTTCTTTTCAGACCCCAAAACTGAAATATTGTTGACCACTAAGCCTGACTTGTTTTCCCGCTTGACGCAATACAGATTTTTACCATTGAGCCTCGCCGTACGGCCCGACGTAACCGGCCTTCGGTTTCGGCCGTGATTTTATTATGGCCTCGGCTATCGCCACATCGGCAGGCGTGGTAATCTTCAGGTTTGAAAAATCAGTTTCGACAATCGCCACCTTCTCGCCAAGAGCTTCGACAAGCTGCGCATCGTCGCTGATTTTGTTTCTATCGAGTTTATCCAGACCGGCATAAGCCTTCTTTAGAAGTTCTGTTTTGAATACCTGCGGTGTTTGTGCTTCGTAAAGACCTGTCCGGTCAATAGTCTTTTCGATAATGCCGTCTTTGACTTTCTTTATCGTAGCTACTACAGGCGCAGCTAACATCGCAGCTCCGAATTTGGTAGCGGCGGCGAAGCAATCGTCTATCCATTTATTTTTCAAACAGCAGCGCACCGCGTCATGCACAGCGATAAGGGTAATATCATCTTTAACCAGTTCCAGCCCCTTGGCGACCGTCTCGAAGCGTTCCTGCGCTCCGAAAAACTTTTTTACATTGGAGAATTGCAGGTTTGCTCCCCATTTGACGCTGACAAGCTCATCATCCTCCTGCGGAATGGCAAGCAGGACTTGTTTCACATCGTCGCGGTCGGCAAAAAACTCGATACTGCGAATAAACGCGGCCCTGCCCGCAACATCAGTAAATTGCTTCTTTCTCTTATTCCCAAATCGACTGCTCGAACCCGCCGCACAGATAATCACCGCAATATTCTCAGCCATACTGTACTCCTGAATTAATCCGGCATTCAGGTTATAAAACCAGGACACTTTTCACAAGCGCAATCTCGCCGTCAGGTATAAGGTTGAAATCGCTGTCACGGCAGGCTATCATTTGACAAATGATTTAAAGGTAAATAATCCAATGGCTACGACCCGTTCAGATAAGAACCCGATTATAACTCCCGCTGATGTAAAACCGCTTCGTGACGATTACGAGGTGGTCGGCGCATTCAACACCGGCGTAACGCGACTGGCCGATGAAGTGTTGCTACTTATGCGCGTCGCAGAAAGACCACTCGCCGATAATGACAAAGCCGCCTTTGCTCCGATTTATGACGTAGAGAAGAATGAATTAGTTCTGAAAGAATTTGACAGAAACGACTCGCAAATCGATTTCTCCGACCCGCGCCTGATAGTTGCGCCAGAAGGGACATATCTTACCAGCATATCGCACCTGAGACTGGCCCGGAGCCGCGACGGTATCAATTTCGAGATTGAAAACACCGCCGCAATGAGCGCGGCAAATGAATATGAAACCTTCGGCCTCGAAGACCCGCGCATTACAAAAATCGCCGACACGTACTACATAAATTACGTCGGCGTTTCGCCTGCGGGTGTAACGACCTGCCTAGCCGCCACAAAGGATTTCAGGACTTACAACCGTCAAGGCGTCATCTTCTGCCCCGACAATAAAGACGTCGTTATATTCCCCGAAAAGATAAACGGCAAATTCTACGCCATCCATCGTCCCGCGTCAGGCCTGTTTAAGAAAAACGATATGTGGCTTTGTGAATCGCCGGACCTGCTGTGCTGGGGCAATCACAGGTTTCTAATGAGCCAATCCGCGGATGGATGGGACGCTCTTCGAATCGGCGCCGGCGCCGTGCCTTTCAAAATCCCGACGAGTCGGGACTGGGTCGAAGTCTATCACGGCGCCGATAGAAACAACCGTTACAGTCTCGGCGCGATCCTGCTCGATGCAAATGAGCCCTGGAAAGTCCTTGCAAGAACAAGCAAACCGATATTTGAACCACAGACCGATTATGAATGCAGCGGCTTTTTCGGTAACGTCGTCTTTACCTGCGGCCTGCTCAACGAGGAAGATAAAATCAAACTCTATTACGGCGCATCCGACACCGTCACCTGCTTCGCCGAACTCGACCTCGCCGATGTCCTTTCGGCACTAAAATAAACTCTGTTTTTGTGTCATCATCCACTGCATCACGGTAGTTTCGAATTTTGTATTTTGTTCATTTGAATTTGTTTAGATATTAGAGTTTAGGATTTAGGATTTTATTTTCCTTCCATTTCCTGTATCCTGCCCGAATGAATAAACCTGAAGGAACGAAATCTAAGCGCACGCTTCTTTTGCAAAGGTCTTACGCATATCTTGCGGTCAGACCATACAGCGTGATACTTCTTGCCGCACTTGCCTACAATATCTGTTACAAATTCCTCTGGGCATATAGGTTGCAGCTCAAGGGTGAATTTTATCTGTGGATTCTCTCGGATATAGCGGTTCTTCTCGGTATCGAGGTCGTCTTTGCGCTCATATGTTTCTTCAGGCCTCGGCGTAATACGATTCGCTTTATTACCTTCATCGCGGCATTAATTTGCACATGGTCGGTCATCAACGCCGCCTGGCTGCGTCGCACCGGCACGCAGGTGCTGCCCGGCGTAATGCTGCCTGTGTTCCGCGCCCCCGCCGATGCCTTTCGGATTATCGGCTCCGGCCTTGCCCTGATGCCAGCCTCTGCCGTTATCCTGCTCGGCACCAGTGCAGTTCTTTTGATTTTCTTTTTCAGCGTGATAGCAAAACCGCCCCTGCCGAGATACAAACCGAGGCCGTTTTTAGCAAGAATAGCTCTAAGCTGTCTTCTTATAGTGGTTGCCACCACCGCAAGAGTAGCTACCAGGGACTACAATTCACTGCGAACCGTCGCACAGGGCCTCAAATTCAATTGCCAGATGAAGGCTTTTTTAAGCCTTTTCGCTAAAAACCCCAGCCAGTTAAAAAGGGCCGACTTCGCAAATGCCAGCCGAAAACTATTCCGCTGTGACGAGCTTATCATAAAACCGCCGGCCAACAGCGCACCGTTCAGACACAATGTTGTCATCGTCGTGCTCGAAGGCGTCCAACATAGGTATACCTCGCTTGGTGACCAGAATTCAGACCGTACGCCTTTTATCGAGTCGATAGCGGCGGAGGGAATAGATTACAATAATGCCAGATGCACAATGACGCACACAACCAAGGCGCTCTTCGCCTTGCACACCGGCCGCGTCCCCTCACTTTCGCAGGACATAGCCGAGGCCGTACCCGTCTGGAAGCCTTACGCTTCGCTGGCCACGATTCTTCACGACGCCTTCGGCCATCGCACCGCTTATTTCCAGTCGGCCAAAGGCGAGTTTGAATGTCGGCCGGGCCTTGTGCATAATCTAGGCTTCGAAAAATTCTGGACGCGTGACAACTGCTCGGACCCCAATGCCTTTGTCGGTTATTTAGGCTGTGACGAGTTTGCGATGCTCGAACCTGTCCGGCAGTGGATAACCTCCGGCAAAGAGCCGTTTTTGCTGACTATTATGTGTTCGGTTTCCCACGACCCTTACAAGGTCCCCGAATGGTTTGAGGAGCCTGCCAAAGAGCCTCTCGACGCTTATCTGCAGACCATTCGATATACCGACCGTTTTATCGCTGCACTTGACGTAGAGCTGACAAACCTCGGCTTGGCCGACAATACCATTTTCTGCGTGGTCGGCGACCACGGTGAAGCCTTCGGAGAGCACGGCCTGTGGGCACACGAGAGAATAGCTTTCGAGGAGGCGTTGCGGATTGTGATGGTAATGCGGGCTCCGGGCCTTGTGACCGAACCTGTTCGCATTGTTCAGCCCGTCAGTTCCATTGATTTTACTCCGACGTTGCTGGCCCTGACGGGACTTGATGTTGAGCAGATGTCTTTCGATGGCATTAACGCACTGGCGGATATTCCAATCGACCGCAAAGTCTATTTTGCAGGCTGGCTCGACCAGAGCCCCGCCGGATACATCATCACAAACAAAAAATACTTTTACGACCCCGCCGGCAGAACCGCCTTTTTCTTTAACCTGAGCAAAGACCCTTTCGAACTCGACGCATTTCCATTATCCTGGACAGAAGAGGAACAATTGCAGATGGGATTGGCTGACTGGAAAAGGAACAGCCTGTTCAAACAGGAAAAGCCTAACGGAAAGATATGGCTGTTTGATGACTGGATATGTAGATGGAGCGGCAGAACGGCATCAGCAAGGTTTCGCCCACGAGACGAATAATAACAACCAAATGCGTTTCTTAACATTTACAGTTGCGTTGTTTTCCTGCAACATCAATGACACCTCGTTATCGTAGAAAGGGTTAGAGTCCGGGAATCTGTGAAATTGGGTTAGTGCGGAACTTTGTATGTTGATAGAAAACAACGTGCTGTTAAAATTCGTTTCCTTTATTTGGTTTTCCCCGACGAGTTTGTTTCTGCAACTTTGCTTATTTTAAGTCATTAAACGCTCTTAGCGTCAACTTTTGTCACAGCAAAGATTATTGGCATAGATTTTGCTTGTGTATCTAATTCTTCGCCTATTAGGTGAGGGTATTGGGCCCAATGTCCTAAACACTGCCGAAGGAGGAGGATGACTGGGCCCGATTTTGAAAAAGTCAAAACCGGCTCCTGGTGATTAGGGCGTTTGGAGGAGGGGCCGGTTTTGTTAACATAATATTAGCGGAGCCGGACCGGAGGAGGAACGGCCCCGCTTTTTTTTCATTCCCCGAAATCAGGCCGCAGACAAACCTGTTTTAATTCTTCTGTGTCGGTATAATCATCTGCATGGAACGCTGTACTTACAGAATAATAGATGCGAACTTCAATCGTGCCCGCGAAGCGTGCCGGGTTATAGAAGACATCTGCCGTTTCGCTCTGAATAATGCCCTTCTGACTGCCAGACTCAAGCAGCTGCGCCATGAGCTATGCTCCGTCATAAGTGCGCTCGATTCGACAAAGTTGCTGGCAGCCAGAGATACCACAGCGGATGTCGGCGCCGGGCAACAGGTCCAGGGCCAAATGGCACGGGCTGATATCTATGACAGCCTTACAGCGGCATGCAAACGATTGCCGGAAGCCCTGCGGGTGCTCGCAGAAGCCCTAAAACCAACCGAACCAGGTGCGGCCCAGTCTATTGAGCAATTGAGATACAGGTTTTATACCCTCGAAAAGGATATTGTCCTGTCCCGGTCAGCAGCTCAAAAATTCAGTAAGGTCAAACTCTACGTAATTATTACAAACGACTCACCAGCAGAGATTTTAAACCTCACGAATCGCTGCATCCAGGGTGGTGCCGACTGCATACAGCTTCGCGCCAAGCATATGCCCGCCGACCAGCTTTTTGCAACTGCGCAAGAAATGGCCAAAGTTTGCAAACAGGCTGATGCGCTAAGCGTTGTGAACGACCGAATCGATATTGCCGTTGCAGCAGGAGCCGACGGTGTGCATCTGGGCCAGAACGACCTGCCTGTCACCCACGCCCGCAAAATTGCCCTATCTCCTTTAATTATCGGTAAGAGTACGCACAGCATGACCCAACTGGAAAAAGCGGTTCATGAATCACCTACCTATGTCAGTCTCGGACCTGTCTTTTCCACCGGAACAAAACCCGATGCCGAACCGGTAGGGCTGGAATATGTCAGTCAGGCAACAGCCTATCTGGAGGATAAAGGCATAGGGCACGTTGCGATTGGAGGAATTACCACTGAAAATGTCACGCAGGTGATCGAGGCCGGAGCCAAATCCGTTGCTGTTTGTTCTGCGATAACACAAATGCCGGATGTAACCGGCTCTTGTAGTAATCTAAAGCGGAAAATTGAAGACCTCCTGAAATGATGACCAGGGGTGATTTGCTTAGCTCGCATCAGGCTTTGGATGCATCAATGAGAGAATTATCCACTATGGCCGCTACAGTTTATTATGAAAATGTTAGTATGGGTAATTTTCATAGATAAAGTGGCATATAATAACTATGACAGGAACAAGCCGAACCAAGGTTTGTTTGCCAAGTTAACCCTTTATTCTACATGGGCTTACGTCATAATAGCATTTATGGATATGATAGAGCAGCATTAGCGACTTATTTTTGTGGGATTTTCCCTGCTTTTCCATGATTTCTTTGATGTTTTACGTCCGATATTCCTCCGGCTTATCAACAGGTTATCCACAATGCTTTCAGGCTGACCGGTTGACATAAAACTACCTTCCCCCCATAGCAATATAGTGCAAAAAAAACGTTTTGCGATGGTATAACTCGGCTGTGGTAAAGGATATAAATGATTATGGTTAAATATCGGCCTTGTTTCGGCTTGATGCACCGGCGCCCAAGCTGTATATCAGAGTGGTAGACAAATGCAGAAAAGATTAAAGAAAAAACTTCAGCAGCGTGACAACTTTGTAGTGGTCGCCGAAGTAACTGCGGGGCTTCACTTTAATTTCGCGCCCATCGAGCGATTTCTCAAAGGCTTTGCCAGACACGGCTACCAGGCCATACCAAAGGAATTTGATTTTGTCAGTATCAGCGTCCCTCAGAACCCCGGCGGCATGGCCAACATCGAGCCGGTTGACGTGCTCGGAAGAATAAAACTCAAAAAACTGCTCAACGGCCTTGATTTTATACCGCACATCTCTTGCAAAGACCATAACACCGACGCCCTGGTCAGCATGCTCAACGGCTTCCGCAGTGCAGACGTAGAAAGCCTGCTTGTACTTACAGGCGATAAACCTATACGCGCAAAAGGCGTCTTCGAACTCGAAGCGGTCGGCCTGCTGCGAGTAATTAAACACATTAACAGTCACATATACGCCTCAACCAAGGCCGACAACCTGGACAAGGTCTATCAGTACTTCCCCGGCGCCGCCGTCTCGCCGTTTAAATACACAGAAGCCTCCCAAATGCAGCAGTATTTCAAGATGGAAAAGAAAATCGCCTCCGGCGCACGCTTTTTGATTACACAACTCGGCTATGACTGGAAAAAATCACAGGAGCTTTTCCGGTATGCCCGCGAAAATAACATCGATGTACCCATAATCGGCTATGTGTATATGCTCGCAGACAATGTTGTCCTCGAACGTATGCACGCAGTGGACGTGACAGGCTGTTTCGTCAGCGACCGGTTATTAGCAAAGGTCAAATCGGAAAATCTCGACGGACACATAGACCGCGCCGCTCAGCAGGTGGCTATGTATAAAGATATGGGAGCGGCCGGTGTGGATATCGGCGGCGTGCACGATTTCGATACCTTTGCAAAAATTCTCAATAAGGCCGCAGAAATAGGCCCCGACTGGGAAAAGTATAAGGACAATCTCTACTGGCCTCTTGAGGGCGGTTGGTATCTGTACGACGATGCCGGCAAAAGAGTCGCGCTCTCAAAACCGCGAAAGAAACTCAAACATCGCATATTCAATATCTTCCATAGTATGCTGTTTGACAAAAAACACTGCGGTTTCCACATATTCCGGGCCGTCATGAAATTCCTCGGCACAAAAAAAGGCAAAGGATTCTTCTACAGGACGTTCTTCTGTAAGGAAAAACTCTTCAAATATTTGCTGTTCAACTGCGCCGAATGCGGCGACTGCTACTTGCCTGAGAATTTCAGTATCTGTACAATCGGCGACTGCGAAAAGGGCATGGACAACGCTCCCTGCGGCGACTCCACAGCCGACGGCCGATGTGGTAATAACCTCGATATTATGTGCGTCGGCGAAAAAATTTATGATTGCGCCGCAGCCGAAGGCAACCTCGATGTACTGCGAAGACGAATAAATCCTTCGCGCAACCCTGCCCTCGAGCACACGGCGTCGATTTTGAATTACCTGTTCGAAAAGGACCATACGATGGCTCATCCGTTCATCAGTATAGGCGAATCAATTCATGCTTCTATCCCGAAGACCGGCAAGATAATGCGTGAATTAGCCGACCTCGGCCCCGACGCTTATGAAACCGACTCGCCGCAACTCGAATACATCAAGGCTTTAATCTATTCGCAAGCCGCCGACGGCGCCGATTACATTGCCGTCAACATAGACGCCTTCGGTGAAACCGACTCGACCATTATCGTCGATATGATGAAGCAGTACGTCAGATTCGTCCGCAAATTCGGCGACGGCATCCCCGTCTGCATCGACAGCAGCAACGACGACGTGCTAATCGCAGGTCTCAAAGAATGGTACGACACTGACGAAACCGTAAAACCGCCGATGGTCAATTCCGTAAAGACCTACACAATGGATAACATCCTGCCGTTAAAAAAGCACTTCGATTTCGTCTTCATCGGCCTGCTGATAAGCGAAGACAAACCCTCCGGCCCGGGCGGCTCATATTCGACCGACGAGTTGTACGGATTAGCCAAACAGATTTTTGACGAGGCCGCCGGCAAATACGATTTCAAACCACATGAGATTTTCTTCGATTCGACCGTCTTTCCTCTTGCCATCGATATGCCGATGCAGCCGGGCGTACCCGGCTACACCTACCGTGCCTTCGAGACGATAAAGAAAATCAAGTCCGACCCGAAATTCAAAGGCGTGCATTGCTCACTCGGCGTGAGCAACTGTGCCCGCGACCTGCCAGGCCGAAAAATCGGCATAATGCGTGCTTACGTTCATACTGCTATGAAGTATGGCTGTGACGCAGGCATTGTTAATCCCCGTCACAAATTGTACGCTGGTGAACCGGCCCCGGAATTAATGGAACTGGTTGCTGCTTATGCGAAGATGGACGGTTCGATGGAAAGCACCACAAACGCGATGAACCTGATGAGCGCCTTCTGCCGCTCTGCCAAAAAAACATAGATGATTCTTTTAAAAGTCGCAGGCACGCCGACTTTCATAATCGATTGGTCCGTGGCTCTATGCCGTGGAACCATATCGGGTTGTGTCGAGCCTTACCATAACAGCAAATCAAGATAAGCCGTTATTATTTATTAGTGATTATAAATTCACGTATTATGTCACTGTCTTTGCGTTCAAACAAAAATAGTCACTTAAAGCAGGCTTGATATAACAGGGACGAATATCTTGAGAGATCTGGTGACATATTCATAAGTTGCTTGTAAAGATGGACTTATAAAAGTCACCCTTGAATGCAACAGACAAAAGTCCCCAAAGGGTTTTGAATGAAACACAAAAGTATAATTCGGGTTTTAGCTTGACTTTGTCAGTGGTTATCCGGTAAAATGGGTCTTTTGAGATAAGCCATAGTGGCTTAGGGGTTATTCTGTACTATATAAGGAGGAGCGAAGATGAAAAGGCTGGTTTGCATTTCGGTTTTATTTTCCATACTGTTATTGTCGGTTAATGTTTATGCTGACACGATATCCTATTGGGGCGAAGGGATCTTTGACAATGATGTTCTGGCCGAAGGTGATTTTACGGCAATCGCATCCGGTCGGGCTCACAATCTTGCATTAAAATCGGACGGTTCCATCGTCTGCTGGGGCTGGAACTATGACGGTCAGGCAATGCCTCCGGATGGAAACGACTATGTGGCTCTCGCCGGAGCATACCACAGTCTGGCCCTAAAATCAGACGGCTCTATTGTCTGCTGGGGTAACAACAATTACGGCCAGTCAACACCTCCGGATGGAAACAACTATGTGGCCATCGCTGCAGGTGCCTTCCACAACATTGCCTTAAAATCAGACGGCTCTATCGTCGCCTGGGGCAATAATGATAAAGGTCAGTTAAATGCTCCAAATGACACTAACTTTGTAGCTATCGCTGCGGGTTCTCAACACAATCTTGCCATAAAAACAGATGGTTCCTTAGTGGCATGGGGCAGCAACAGTCACGGTCAGATAACTGTACCAGATGGAAATTTTGTGGACATCGATGGAGGCTCAATACACAGTGTTGCCTTAAGATCAGATGGTTCCATAGCTGCCTGGGGCAGCGATCTGTTCGGTCAGTCAACACCACCGGCAGGAAACGACTATATCGATGTCGACGCAGGTGGAAGCCATTGCCTTGCCTTAAAATCAGACGGTTCTATAGTCTGCTGGGGGTATGGCTATTCCGGTCAAACAATATCTCCTGACGGAAACGATTATGTAGCTATCGCATCAGGCGGAAGCCACAGCGTTGCTCTAAAATCAGACGGCTCCGTCATTGCGTGGGGTTACAACGATTACGGCCAAGGGTCGCCTCCCGGAATACCATCTGGATACGACTATAAACTTCTCGGTTCAGGCTGGAGACACATGCTTGTCATAAAGTCAGACGGTTCTCTGGATGCCTGGGGTTATAACAGCCATGGAGAATGTAATGTCCCTCCAGGCAACAATTATATAGATGTTGATGGAGGTATTTATCACAGTCTGGCTCTCAAATCAGACGGTTCTGTATTAGTTTGGGGCTGGGACAAATATAACCAGACGCCGGGGCCTGCCGGCAACGACTTTAAGGCTATCTCCGCGGGCTACTATTACAGTCTTGTCTTAAAAGAAGATGGTTCTTTGTATGCCTGGGGCAATAATGGATACGGAGAATGCAATGTACCCGCAGGTAATGACTACGAGGCAATTTCAGCCGGTAAATATTTTGGTATCGCGTTGAAATCGGACGGCTCTCTGGTTGGTTGGGGCGCTAATGATTACAACCAGTTAACGGTCCCTGCTGGAAACGACTACGCAGCTATCGCAGCAGGTAGTGAGTACGGCGTCGCCCTTAAGACAGACGGTTCTATCGTCGCATGGGGTAGAAACGACAGCAATCAGACAGTGCCGCCGGCAGGAAACGATTTTGTTGAAATCATGGCGGGCGCTAATCACAATTTCGCAATAAAATCGGACGGCTCGATAGTGGGCTGGGGCGATAACAGTCTAGGCCAGTCGGAGACATATCCTGCAGGGCCGCACTATACATTTATCGCCGCTGGAGGTGATCAAAGTATGGCATTAAGGTCATTGTGCATATACACAATTGTTGGTGACTTAAATGATGATTGCAGAGTGGATTTTACAGATTTTGCGGCTTTTGCTAATAACTGGTTGATTGATTGTAAGCTTACGCCGAATGACCCTGCCTGTATACCAAAATAAGTTTTAATACCAAAAAAGCCCAAGAAAATTTAGGATTTGCTTAAATCATTCGCGATATTTTTGCCTGGGGATGTAACGTTTCGCTTTGGCTGAAAGTTGCAGCGGGTGCCAATTTGCCGAAGTCCTGACGAAAGCTTATGGAGGCGGGGGGATTCGAACCTCCGTCGGACCATTTTTATAAGTATTTGATATGACAGAAGTTAGCACTTAAGCCCTTTTTCTATAAACCACTTAGTGAGTCTCATCTTTAATCACGTTTGATCACGATTACTCAGAATTTACCACCTAAAATACTCCCGTATTACTCCTGAGAAAAAACTGTCCAATTAGGTAATATACTCCCCAAACACAGGTAGTTCCAATAATCTTTCGCACATTACGAGTACTATTTTTTACCTGCAAAATGCAGATACACTCCCTTCAGGAACTTAGTGCCATTTTCCCTTGCATCATAATGTTAAAATAGATATAATGAATTGCATTAAGTTTTTAACGCTCGTAATTATGTGGAATCTATTCAAACGTTTCTTATTATAAGAAGTTTAATTAGTTGATGGCAAAAGAGGTCAACTCAAAAACAATAAACATAGACGGCTAATAGCATGTAAACTGTGTTTTTCCAAGTGAGAATATGATGAACCTGAGAAATAAAAAAATCGGTGCTTTAACTGTAAAGAAAACAGGAAAGGTTCTGAAAATACAATGCGGCTATAACGCTAATTCCGGTTCGCTCGCTTCGTTCGTCGTTGCACTGCCGGTCCCGCTTATGGTTACCATAACGGCTTTAGGCTCGTTGACTGCCTTGGTTTCTTCGGTTTTATTATCTCGCTTGGTGGAGTGAACTAGTATAAAAGAGTGCGCCCACTATGAAAATAGGCAAAGAGGGAGAAAAGCTCAATTATCGCTTTGAAAATTTCGGGGGAATAATCGCTAACAACGACCCACCATTTCTCGCCTTTGTCAATCGTGATTATATGAGAGAGCTCGGCTTAGGTGAATCCGAACTTTGGAATACCAGTGATGAATCAATAGGTCTACTTAGTGCTCCGACAGAGGTACATTTTTCAATTACTGAGAAATGCTCTGTTCGTTGCCAACACTGCTACGTCGACGCTGGAAACCAAACACCGGGTGAGTTGGATGTCGAGTCTTTGAGGCGTGCTTTAGATGTACTTTCCGAGATGAAGGTTTTTCATATAGCCTTTGCTGGCGGTGATGCCATGGAAAGACCGGAACTATTTGAACTCGCTCAATATGCCCGCTCGAAATGTATCATCCCGAATTATACTGTCTCCGGCATTAATATGAATCCAGAAATAGCTCAGAAAATGAGAATTTTCGGCCAGGTAAACGTATCCATCGACGGAGTCGGTGAAAAATACGGCGCATTGAGACCCCAGGGAATGTTTAAGATTGCGGATAAAGCAGTCGATTTGTTAGTCGAAGCCGGTGTGCCTACAGGTATAAACTGTCTGGTTACCAGAAGTACTTTCGAGGGCATTGAAGAGCTTTTCAAATATGCAAAAGCCAAAAAAGCCAACCACATAAGCTTTCTGCGTTTCAAGCCCGCCGGAAGAGGCAAACGTTTTTATGAAAAGGAAAAAATAACTCACCGGCAAAGAATAGACTTTATACCAATGTTGAGAAAACTTTCCACAAAATACAGTCTGAACATCAAAACTGACTGCTCATTTATGCCGATGATTTGCTATCACCGACCCTCCATTGAATCTTTTGAAACGTTAACAAGCTATGGCTGTGAAGCCGGCAATGTGCTCATGGGGATGAAAAGTAACGGCCAGATAACAGCCTGTTCTTTTTTAAATAATGCGCCTAATATTTCCATATTCGATTTACAATCAGCTTTACAAAACCGTAACTGCTTTGAAAAAATAAGAAACTGGCCCAAAACTGCTGCCGAGCCTTGTAAATCATGCAAATACCTCAATATCTGCAAGGGCGGCTGTCACAGTGTAGCTGAATATATCACCGGCAGCCTTTATAACCCCGACCCGGAGTGCCCGTTTGTGGCAGAATATACAAACACAATCTCATAATTTAGATTTACTGATTGCTCAGATTCGTATTTAAAAATACAATGTCGGCTTTATTGGCCAGTTAAATCTATCACAGAATTAGTAATGACACAAAAACTCAAAATATTATCTATTACTGCCACTATAGTTATTGTTCTTGCTGAAATCTGTCCTGCTGAGCAGGATGTTTTGACTCAGATCAATTGTTGTTTTGAAAATAAGCAGTTTACACAGGGTCTTAACATACTGGAAAAAGAGTTAAATAAAAGAACCGAATTGAAACCTGCCCTGTTATTAGTGAAAGCTAATTTTTATGAAAACTACGCTGGTAATTTATTGCAAGCAAAACGGTTCTATCGGCAGTTAATTCAGCTAAATCTGCCGGAAGACCAAAAATATATGATTGACGCCAGGGCAGGTGTCAAAAGAATTAAGGATTATAGCCGAAAATATGCCAAAGAAACAAAATTCTTTAAAGAAATCAAGAGACGAACAAGAGAAGATGCTGAGCTTGAAAGATTGAATACTCAACTATTAGAAATCATCTCCAGCAACAGCGATACGTTATTATTAGCCAATGCCTATTACCACTTGGGGAATATTTATCTCGACCAGAAAACATATTGGCCGGCCTACCAAATGTCGCTAAAAGTGGCGGAGTTAAAACCAGCTTTTCATTATTACTTACCTGTCAATACGCTCAAATACGATGCTTATAAACAATGGTTATTGAATCTCATCACCAATATAGTCTGGATTTTACTGCTGGTTCTTCTAATGTTCATCGCCGTGGTTTTCTATTTTTCCAGGCCATGGCAATGGCTCAACATCAAAATTGCAGCCTCAGCAATCATAATTATTTTACTCTTTTCTGCTTTCTGTCTGCTTACAATGTGGATTATAAACAAAACAGCCGCGCCTCCTCCAAACTACATATCGCCGCCCGTATATTACAGAGCAAATTTCGGCGGTTTTAACGCCTGGCTGCCTACCAAATGTTTATTATATATTCTTACTGCTTCTGTCGGCACTATAGTACTTGTAACATCAACCCTAAAATTTAAACATCGCTGGACCTGGCGTCTGATAAACATACTTGCCACAACTCTATTGTTTTCCGGCCTATTCACTGTGTTTTTTTTCCGTTACGGCTTTTACTCATCAAGTTACAGTGTAAATTCATTCTACAGAGAGAAAAGCAAAACTTTTTCATATTTTTCAGGAAGGACGTTTTTCCGTTTGAACGATGTAAGGCCCTTCGTTCTTACAAATCCCAAGGCCTACCCTGACCTTGGAACAAAGAAAATGGATGAGCCCGTTTTCGCTCGTTGGTTAGAAAAAGTAGGAAAGAGCATCAAAAAACCCGATGTATCTGCAGAAACACAAAAATGAAATTAAAGTATAGTACAATTTTACTAACCTTAATCGGACTTGGATTACAAGCTACAGGAATTATAATCGCTGTTTTATCTTTTAACCAAAACCTGAGCTTCCCTATAACTGTCGAGACAATACTTCCGATAGCTGCAGAAATAAATCTCATCATTGGCGCTGTGATTTTTCTTCTTGGAACAGTATTTATAATGTTTCCACTGGAATCGAAAGCTATCGATACAGGCAGAAAAAGTGCTATTGCCCTGCTTGGTTTTATAAGCCCCGTTGGTATAATAATAGCAGCAAAATTAAAAAAACGACCCATCTGGGAACCGGCAGAAAAAGAACAATCAATTGAAAAGAAAATTTGCCTTGTTGGAATTATCTTCACTGTAATAGTCACTGCAGTTTTCCTCTGGGAGGGCTATCAGTGGTCGCAAAGAAATAACTTTCCGCCGAAACTTTCAACGGCACAGATACAATCCAACGAAGTTTTAGCATTTAGAAGATTGAAGCAGATATGTGAAGCTCAACACAAGTATATATTAGAAGACTGGGACGGGGACGGCCAAAAAAACTATGCTCAGTTTCTTGCTCATTTATGGCAGAGCGTAGATTCAAACGCTGACCCTATAAAGGTGAATCTGCTGCCCCAAAAAATTGCATTTGCTATGAGAAGACCTTTCGCCGTAGATGGTTATATTTATGTTGATATGCATTATAGTTACAGGGTCTTAAAAGACAAAGACGGCCACATTGTAGCAGTTGAGGAAAATGAAATTGACCCTAACACAGGATTTGCCGTTGGCGCCTTTCCGGCTTCCAACAAGGAGACCGGCCTGCTAAGCTTTATTATTACTCAAGAAGGCGATATTCATGCCAGGCCGCTTGAACATATTACGTACGGCCCCAAGATAGGCCTCTTGCCCTGCCCGGTAGATTTCGCTCAAGAAGCTTGGCGCCAGATACATAATATTAACGATTTGAAAAAGTTTCAAAAAGAACTTGCTTATACAAAACAACCTCTGTCCCAAGAACCTTGACTGCGGTAATATTTATAAAAGGGACTGTAAAAACAAATGAATATCATAGCTATCTTCCTTTATTCCATGTGGCACATTTTTCTGCCGGGCGAATCCACACCTATTCTAATCGCGCTGAGGGCAATTGGAACATCAAAAATAAGCGTGTTGAAAATCGGCATCGGCCTGGCTATCTCGAACGGCTTTATTATGATACTCTGCCTCTGTCTTGGTGTTTTTATTCCTAAAAATCTGGAACAATACGTCACCGCCTTGGATATTATTACCAGACTACTCGTGGTTTTAATATTCTTTACTGTCAGCATCTATATACTAATTCAATTGAAGCAATACAACTATGAGAAGGACTCCAAAGCCGCCTTAACCAAAAAATCATTCTTTGAAAAACACTCGTTAAAAAGCGGTTTATTAATAGGCCTCATTCCAAGCCCCGCAGACCTGGGGTTCATGCTGATAGGTTCCATGCTACCGCCCAAAAAATTATGGCCGGCTGTCGCTGTAATTTGGCTTGGTGTTATTGTTTCTTTTACTCTGCTTAGTTACCTTATTGGATTCGTTCCGATGGAAATGTTAAAGGAAAAGTATAACAAGTATATCAAGTGGTTGCATATATTAACCTTAATAGGTCTTGTTTCGATTGGTATCTGGCTTTGTTATATGCTATGCAAAGATTACTCTTACTACTTCTAATTTTAGCTGTTCTGTTAACGCCGGGCTGTCGGAGCAAAGAGAATCCCGGTCAGTCGAAACAAAAGAACTCTTCGTGGGACCCTCTTGATGTTTTCATGGTTCACCATATAAGAAGTGCCCACAGACTTTATATCGGCATTGAGCCATACAACGAGTTAATCGTAGAATACGATGGTGAGCTGGTTTTAGTACAGTTTTCTGAAAGTATGACCGAGCAGACCGATGGACAAATTCACGAGGTTTTCAATCTTCCTGAGACCGGCCAACAAATGGAAGAAAAGGAATACCTGGTTTTTCTGATGAAACTACACGCTTACCTTACCCTAAATCCGGTAAAAAGAAAAACAGAGGATAATTAAGAGCATATCTTGCCCAAAAATTCAACACTGTTTGCTTTCACGGATTTACGTGAAGTTGAAATTTTGTTTTGAATTGAACTCTTAGGAAATTTTACGAACCACTTTTAGAAATACCAATGGCTTCAGCATCTTTGGCTATTTTTAGTAATATTTATTGACTTTATACCATCGGGCCCCATTTTGGTGAATTGGTCTTTTGGATCATCGGATTATCATTCCAGGTATCATCAAACAAAATAAATCCCCCAAAACCATATTTGAATAGAATATTAATCCCTGTCTTTCAGCATTTGACCATTAGGATTAACTGAAAGTGTGCCAATAGTGTGGCACTTTATCGGAAATCTGTGTGATGAATACTTCCCAAGAACTGCTTACGAAATCTAATATGGCTTTCGGCTTGCATAAGACCGGAGATTAGACACTACCCACCACAAGAAACATAATTGCTTTTTTAAAAGATGGTATGGAAAGTAAAATGGAGGCGGGGGGATTCGAACCCCCGTCCCGAGATGTTTCACAATAAGCATCTACATGCGTAGTCGTTCTATTAAAGTTTCACCTCGTTCGGCGCCGAGCGACAGGCTCCGAAGTCGATTAGCTCAGGATTAATCTTATCCCTCAGGCCCGAGCAACCCTCAGGAGCAGCCTGCTGTTGTGACGCCCTTTCTCATCCCACAGACAAGGAAAAGAAGAACGGGCTACTTATTAAGCAGCCAGTCTGTATTGGCTAGTGCCAATTAAGTTTAGTGCCGGGTGATTAGCCAGGCCAACCGGCGTCCTGGACACGCAGCTTATAGTTCAACCATCCGGTCGATACCTTATCGCCCCCTATTTACTTTTCAACGCTTGCAGAAAGTATTATACCCTATTTACTTTTCAACGCTTGCAGAAAGTATTATACCACGGTAAACGATTACATACAACCTGCAGCAGCGGTTCGTTTTAAGACTGCCTGAACCAGCCTTGTGTCCGCAGGCATATCCGAACGAGCATCAGCATCACCGGCACCTCGATAAGAACGCCAACCACAGTCGCCAGTGCCGCCCCGGAAGAAAGCCCGAAGAGCATAGTGGCAGTCGCTATAGCAACCTCGAAATGATTCGAGGCCCCTATCATCGCCGAAGGCGCAGCGTCAGTGTAGTCCAGCTTCAGGACTTTTGCCAGTCCATAGGCCAGCCAGAAGATAAGATTAGTCTGTATGAATAATGGAATCGCAATCCAAAGTATCGTCAGTGGATTTGAGAGAATCATCTTGCCTTTGAAAGAGAATAATAAGACCAATGTCACCAGCAGCGCAATGATTGTAACGGGGGTGAGCATATGGAGGAATCTTTCGCTGAACCATTGCTTTCCTTTATGAGCTATAAACCACTTACGAGAAAAATAACCAGCGACCAGGGGCAGTGCAACGTAAATCGCAATTGACAGGAACAAGGCCTGCCACGGCACGGGCAGCCTGCCAACGCCCAGTAGGAATCCACCTAACAAACCATACAGCACAAGCATTGTCAGAGAGTTAATGGCCACCATAACCAATGTGTGGCCGTCGTTACCTTTTGCCAGATAACCCCAAACCAGCACCATCGCTGTACACGGTGCTATTCCGAGCAAGATACATCCGGCAAGGTAGCTCCGCCATAACGGGACTTCGAGCATCTTGATGCCACCGACTTCGACGACTTTTCCAGCGCCATAAGCAGCTCCCAGAGGCAAATCCAAGCCGAAAGGCATCTTAACCAAATCCACCGCGTCAGGCCCGATGAATCCGTAAAACAATGTCCCCAGAAAAAACAATGCAATTGCGTACATAGTAAAAGGTTTTATCGCCCAGTTCACAAAAAGGGTCAGGCCGACCGGCTTGATGCTTTTGCCGGCCTTTAGCACCTCGGCAAAGTCAATCTTGACCATAATCGGGTACATCATAAAGAATAGGCATACTGCTATAGGTATGGACACAACGGGCGCCTTATTGACATAAATTGCCATCCCGTCCAGCGCCTCCGCCAGCCACGGCGCGAATTTACCAAGAATGATGCCTCCGACTATACACAAAACCACCCATATCGTCAGATACTTTTCAAAAACACTCAGTCCTTTTGTATCCGGGACCTGCGTCATAGATTAATCCCCAATGTATAAGCGAATGTGAAATACACGCCAATCAGAAGAAAGATTACACCGGTAACGCGGCGGGCCCAGATTTCAAATTTTGTTACCTTTTGAAATGCTTTGGCCAGTGAGCCTGCACCGACGGCGATAAGCAGGCCGAATACGAAAACCGGCAGGGCTGTCCCAACACCGTAAATAAGAGGCAGGGTAATACTCGATGAGTGTTCTACCGACAGCGGAATAAGGCTCCCAAAAAATAGAGCCGCCGATATCGGGCAAAATGATAACGCAAAAACAGCCCCTAAAAACAAGGCCCCGAATAAGCCGAACTTCTCCGCTCGTTGCTGACACCACTGGCCGAGGTTGCCGCCCTTTGTACTGAACTGCAGCATATCGAGCAGCACCATGGCGACCAGAATAAGGATGGGCCCAAGCAGTTTGTACATATACTTTTGCAGCCAGTTGGAAACGGACGGCGCCGAGAGCAAACTGCCTACCAGAACAATGCCAAGTACGACATAAGCAATTGTTCTGCCGACTGTATACAACAGGCCGGTACATAAAACGTAACCGGGTTTATCGACCCTGCGTCCTATGAAGGAAATAGCAGCGATATTGGTCGCCAGCGGACAGGGGCTTATCGAGGTCAGTATCCCCAGCCAAAGCGCGCTCGCCGAAGCAATCAAAAATGCGTTCATGACTTCGTATCTTCCATAAACTTTGAAATGCTGTCGCGTACATAATCGAAATATCCCTGCTTATTTCCAACCTCCTGCCATATCTGGTTAAGGTTTTCCCACGCGAGTTCTTTGCCTTGCTGGACTTTTGACAGGACTACCGATTTGGTAACAAGCTCGTAATCCCCAATGAAGTGCTCGTTCTGCGGCTGTTCAACGTTAACCACCTGCAATACGATTTTCCCGGCGGCAAGCTCATTCGCAAAATATGTATCCAGCGTTTCTTTCGCGTATATCTCCAGCTTATGACAGGTCTCGCACCTCACGTCGCCGTGGAAATAATATACGATTATCCTGTCATCAGGCTCAGCAGTTGCCTTATCTTCATCTTGTATCATATTCTCGGCAGTTTCATTCGTGGAAGGCTCTGCCGTTGTTTCTTTTACAATCATATAAGCAAGACTGGCAGCTACGAAAACAATGAGCACAATTGCAAAAATCTGTTTCAGTTTCATATTTGCCTCCGGTTAATTTATTTCAATATATCCTTAATTTCATCGGGTGAAAGGACTTTGCCGACGATTCTTACGCAGCCGTCAACGGCTAGCGCCGGCGTCATCATCACGCCGAACTTCGTAATCTCGTTAATGTCCGTCACCTTTTGAATTTCGTAATCGATTCCCAGTTGTCTCGCTGCCGTTTCGGCATTCTGGGCCAGTTTTCTACACTTTGGACAAGCCGTACCTAATATCTGTATCTTTGTCATTTGGTGTCTTCGAACTTGTCCTGATCTCTGTAAAATCTGTTATCGGCATTTTTACTTCGCTCGTCCACCGTATCGAGCCAGCCGCTGCGCTCGACCTGGAAACAATCAAATTTCCTAATATAGGGTTTGATATCAAGCAACGGCGTGCCGTCCAAAATATCAATGTCGGCAACTTTGACTATGTTGCCTTTGACGGACAGCAGTTTTACACAGGATAGACCAATGGGATTCGGCCGCGACGGCGCGCGTGTCGAGAACAGGCCGCGTATCTTATCATCCATATAAGGTTTGACCTTCAGCTTGTACTGCGATGCCCGGTCGAGCCAGAACAAAAGCCATATCCTTTCAAAGCCATCCAAATCGGCCAATCCTTCCCGATATTCCTCGAAGACCTCCACCGTCCCCTCACTGTCCTTTGCGAAGGCCGGCTGAATCGGCGTACCCGACGCCTCGGTAAAAGGCGAATGAATAATTCCTATCGGCTTAACTTTCATCTTAATTGTCCCGTTAAAAGAACGTTCCAAAAATCATCCCTGATACGGTAGCCATAATGATAACAAGAGTCACGAAGACGAACGTTTTTTGTGTCCCCATAATTGAACGTATCACTAACATATTTGGAAGACTAAGTGCCGGCCCTGCCAGCAATAGCGCCAGAGCCGGCCCTTTGCCCATACCCGAACCGATTAGGCCCTGGAGAATGGGTACCTCGGTTAGCGTAGCGAAATACATAAAAGCCCCTGCTACAGCGGCAAATAGATTAGCCCATATAGAATTACCGCCGACTGCCCGCGATACCCATTCGGAAGGTATCAGCCCTTCATAACCAGGCCGACCGAGTAGCGCTCCTGCTATCAATACACCAATAAACAGCAGCGGCAGAATCTGTTTGGCGAATCCCCACGTAGTTTCCAGCCATTCAGTTAGCTCGTCTTTCTTAAACCACATCACCAGAACGAGAATCAGCACCATTCCAAACGCGCCGGTAATAATCCACTTGGCCGAGTGTATCACCGCCCACGGTCCTGCATTGCCTGCTGGTTTTGCCCAGTTGGCGAAAACCAAAATGCCGACCATGCTTGCGAAATAAATCAGGTTTTGCCGTAGCGATTTGGAAACTTCCGGCTGAGGAATCTGCATCTGAACACCGGCTTTTTCTATCTCTTCCTTGCGATATATAAAGTGCATCAAAAGACCAATCGCTATACTGAACAGAATAGCGCCGACGGCGCGTGCAACGCCCAGCTCGAATCCGAGTACCCTTGCGGTGAGAATTATTGCAAGGACATTTATCGCCGGCCCTGAATACAAAAACGCTGTAGCAGGCCCAAGACCTGCTCCCATCCTGTAGATACCTGCGAATAGCGGAAGAACCGTGCAGGAGCAGACCGCCAATATGGTACCGGAGACGCTCGCCACACTGTAGGCCAGCACCTTGTTTGCACCGGCCCCGAGATATTTTATAACGGAAGCCTGGCTGATGAATACACCGATTGCCCCGGCAACAAAAAACGCCGGAACCAAGCATAGAAGAACATGCTCCTGTGCGTACGACTTTACCAGGGCCAGTGATTCGAATATTGCATTTCTAAATCGCAGCGAATCAAGCGGCAAGTAAAAACAGGCAAGAAATATACCCGTTATCAAAACCAGTTTTTTCCATTCGGTCCTGATGTTCATACTTCCGTTCCTATCGAAGGGATTTCAGCAGCTTCTGGTCGTCTTTGGCCTGTTCCATAATGCAGCGTTTTATGCACGAAAAGAATTCGAGTATGCACGGCCTTTTCGGTTTATAGATGACCTTCAACCCAACTTTGTAGTTATCGAGTATCCCAGCTGACATCATCACCGACAAATGCCGTGACACGTTCGACCTTTCAGAGCGAACGTGTTTAGCTATATCACAAACGCACCGCGGCCCGTCCTTCAGATAATCGACAACGGCAATTCTGATTGGATGGGCCAAGGCCTTTACGATTTCAGCTTGCCTGTCGAACATCAATTGACTCTTTCTGGTCACCATATTCTCAAAGCCCTCATTTCTAAACGTGACTATGTGATTATATACTCACATATTAACATCGCTTTGAAATCTTTACAAATCCTTTTTGAAAATTGCACACGACTCGGAGTAGATAATATGAATGCCCTCAAGCCCGAGGTGACAGGCTACAAAAGCCTTGAGTGTATCGTAAGGCCTTGCTGGAACTATGGTTACATCACGGGATGAACTTCAGAAAACTTCACCAGAGCCCCGGCTGTCTGCGGGTGCGGCTCGATTTGACCAACCAGCCCAACCTTTTGACCGATAAATTGGGACAAATCAATTCTTGAAGCATCGTCGCTCGGCAAGGCGTAACATATAACCTTACCCTTTTCGTCAGAAATGATGTAGTGAAGCAGAACTTCTTCCGGGCCGTAAACATTCGACGTTTTTAAATTGCCGATAACTGCGAATTGTCCCAGGTCCTGGAACTCGGCCAGTCTCTCACTTTGGGCCTGGTCGATTCTACTGTATATCTGATTTAGTTCGGCGTCCTGAAGGCTTATTTCTTTATCAACCGCAGCAGCAAGTTCATAACGTTCAATCTGGCCGAGGGTGAATTTTGTGTATCGCGCCGCTTTGTCGGAATCATCAGCTGCTAAAAGGTTGTCCAGAATCTTTTTCGCCTGCGAGTAGTTCTGCTCGCCGAGCGGCTTTTTATACTCAGCCTTGGTTAGTTCCTGCGCGTCGTAATACTGCCTTAGCCTTTGCGAATCAACCGGAATAGTCGTTGGAATAACAGCGGGAGTCGGCTCAGACGCCGGAGCGGCAACGGGATGTGGTTGCGGTGCTGGTTGAGGTTCAGCAGCAGGCACGGTTACCGGCATGGTGTACTGAGTGCTTACCCAGAAAAAGGCGCCGCTGGGCGGGATGATTTTGTAATAGTCGCCCATTTCTTCACCCAGAAGCATTACTTTATCTCCCCGGTTGAGGTGTACCTGTATTCTATCGGAATGTATCGGCTCGTAGTATTGTGAGCCGGCGTAAACCCTGACCTCGTCTCCTGTAACAACCCCCAGGTCCGGATTTGACGAATCGATAGTGACGTACTGCTTGGATATCCAGGAGAAAAAGCCTTCGGGCGGAAGGATTCGAGACCAGACATTAGTTGCGCTGACAATCTTTACAATATAGCCATGTCCCAGCTTACCGCAGCGATAGTAATTAGTGCCCGGACCTGAACGGACGTAAACATTATCGCCTGTAGTCTCGGCAAAATATGGAAAGTCCGGCTGGGTAACAATATTCGGTTCAACGGTCTCGGCCTGCTGTTCCATTCCCTGATCTATACCGAAACAGTTGAATGTTATTAAGCTTGTGATAAGAACCGCGATGGTAAAGTAAGGTTTCTTGTGAGAATCCATTTCTCTTTCTCCAGAAATATAGTCCCTGTAAATCGGAATGTTTGACTACATTAAAGTTAGCACGATGACGATTGCTTGTCAACGCTTTTTGTCTGCAGGCTGGTGATGCTATAAGTTAAGCAGGGAAAAGTGATTATAGCTGGTTTAATGATTTTGCAGCCGCCCAAGCTCATCTCGGCACATCTGTAACTGTCCGGCATCGGTCAGTTTTGCCTCAGCTGCTTCAAGGTGCTTTATAGCAAGCTCTGTCTGGTTGAGGTAGCGGCAATACAGCAGGCCGAGCATAAGCTGCACCTGTTCAACGTACTCGTAGGTTCTGTAGTGGCGGATGAATTTTTCGTAGGCCGCTGCCGCTTCAGCGTGTTTATTCTCACTGGCGAGCTGGTTGGCTATATCCAGCAGATGCTGCCGAGGCGGCAGCTGCTCGGCGTCAAGTTCCACAAGTTCGAGATATTTCCGCGCGGCCTCGGACATATTCCGCTCGGCGATGCGCCGTGTTATTTCACTCCTTAGCTGTATAATGCGGTCTTGCTGCTGTTTGTCGGCCTGAGTATCTTTATTAACCTCGTGAACTTTTATCTTTCTGGCGACGGTTCTTCTGAAAGGGTCATACCCGCCTGCTATAACATCGCGATACTGCCTGCGACGGTTCCAGTGTTTGAGCATCGACAACAGGTCAAAACTACTGCTGCTTATAAGACCCGTACCCAGCATTATGAACATGGCCAGAACCCCGAAGGCGTAACCCGAAAGATGCGCGTCGTAGGCAACGTTTGGAATCGACCTTTCGAAGATATTGTCCCAGATGATTAGCTTTATACCGATGAAGTAAAGGGCAGAAATCTCAATCGTGTCTATAAAGTATAGCAGCCAGTAAAATACGGTTATCAGTGTTTGTGGGAAAAGGACCAGATATGCGCCGGTAACGGCGGCAATGGCACCGCTGGCGCCGAGTACCGGTCCGCCGCCGAGCAGTACATGGCCGACACCGCTAAATGCCGCCCCTGCCAGGTAGAAACTGATGTAGCCGATATTACCAAGCTTGTCGTTGACGTTTCTGCCGAACAGGTAAAGAAAGAACATGTTGCCGCCGATGTGCATTATGCTGCCGTGAAGAAAAGCATAGCTGACAAACTGCCAGACGAAGGGCCGGGCCGGGGTGAGCATAAACTGCCGCGCCCAATGGTGAAGAATTTCAGGATTGCTTTTATTCGGCCAGTTATATGAAAGGAAAAATATCAGAAAGTTGATCACAATCAGGGCATAATTCGCATACGGAGTGCGGTATGGTCGTACACTGGTTCTTATGGGAAAAAACATAAACATATTGCACGCAATTCTATGAAATGTTAATTAACTAAGCAATGGATAAGGTCCAAATATTCAAATGTCGAGTCAGCAGGGTAAAAAGGCGGCTTCGCCGTCAAAACATTGATATCTTGTTGATATCCAGACCCGCCAATGTAACATATGTGACGGGTTTTATGGGTGACGATAGCTGGGCTCTGTTAACACCTCATGCCGTTTATCTGCTCACTGACAGCAGATATACCGAACAGGCGAATAGCGAATGCTCCGGATGCAGGATTATAGAACGCCAGGAACCAATGACAAAAGCGGTTGCAAAACTGCTGAGCAAATACAAATCTGTTAAATCTCTTGCCGTCGAGAACTCCGTTTCGATTGCACAACTCAGAGCACTGAAAAAGAACGTAAAAAAGCGCATCAGACCTCTTGCTAATGTAATTGAAGCCGTTCGTCGAGCCAAGGACGACTATGAAGTCAAGGCCGTGAAAAAAGCTGCACGGATAGCTTTGCGGGCCCTGGTCGCAGCGATTCGGCGCATGAAGCCTGGCATAACAGAATCAGAACTGGCGGGCCTCATCGAATACCACATGCGAAAACTCGGCTCAAGACCATCCTTCGATACAATAGTCGCCTTCGGTTCTAACGCAGCAAGGCCGCATCACAGCAGCGGCAAAAGGAAACTCAAAAAAAATGACGGTGTCCTGATAGACTTCGGCGCCAAAGTCGCAGGCTACTGTTGTGATATGACCAGATGTTTCCCCATCGGAAAGCCGGGCAGACTTTTCGAGAAAGCTTATAAGGCTGTCCGACAGGCTCAATCTGCTGCTATAGCAGCGGCCAAAGCCGGTGTGGCCTTAAAAGCGATTGATGACGCCGCCAGAAAAGTAATCCGTGAACATGGCTTTGAGCCTTACGGACACGGTACAGGCCATGGACTTGGTCTGGAAGTGCACGAACTGCCGATAGTCGGGCCGAAAAGCAAAGGCAAACTGCAGGTCGGTGATGTCATAACAATCGAGCCGGGCGTTTATATCCCCGGCAAACTGGGCGTCAGAATCGAAGACGACGTCCTTGTTACCAAAACCGGCTGCAAAATTCTCAGTAAGGTTACCCGCTGAGTTTCTGCAAGCCAGCCCGCTTGACTTAAATGATTTAGTGTTTATAATGTTTTTGTTCACTTAGGGGTGGCCCGGTGATTGATATGCCCATGGCCTGAGAAAAGACCCTCTGAACCTGATCAGGCTCAAACCTGCGTAGGAAAGTGACAGTTACGAATTTAGGGATTTAGATGTAATTGAATCGCTTCCTTGTGGGGCGATTTTTTTATTTTGAGGACTTTCAAAATGACAACACAGTTGCAAATGGCGCGTGCTGGAAAAATCACCGCCGAGATAAAAACGGTGGCTCGAAATGAACAACACGAACCGGATTTTATCCGAAAAGAAGTAGCTGACGGCCGGGTTGTCATACCCGCTAATAAGCTCCATCTTAAAACCAATCTGAAACCAATCGGTATCGGCCGGGCCCTGACTGTCAAGATAAATGCCAATATCGGCGCCAGCAGCGTCCGCTCTGATATCGAAACTGAAATCGAAAAGATGAACGCCGCGCTCGAGGTCGGAGCCGATACGATTATGGACCTAAGCACAGGCTCTAATCTCGACAAAATCCGACAACAGCTACTAACTCGCTGCCCCGCCCCGTTCGGCACAGTGCCCATTTATCAGGTCATCGAAGGCAGGAATGTTGAAGAAATCGACAATACTGCAATTCTGGAAACGATTGAAAAACAAGCCGAACAGGGCGTGGACTTCTTCACTATTCATGCCGGTGTTCTGAAGGAGCACCTGCCGCTAGTTGAGAACAGGGTCGCCGGCATAGTCAGCCGCGGCGGTGCCCTGTTGGCTAAGTGGATGCTTTATCACGACAGGCAGAATCCCATGTATGAAATGTTCAACGACCTGTGCGCTATCATGGCCGAGTATGACGTGTGCTTTTCGCTTGGCGACGGTCTGCGGCCGGGTGCAATCGCCGACGCCACCGACCGGGCCCAGATTGCCGAGCTGCGAACGCTGGGCGAACTGACGCAGCGAGCACGGGAAAACGGCTGTCAGGTAATGGTCGAAGGCCCCGGGCACGTGCCGTTTAATCAGATAAAACAGAATATGCAGTTAGAGGATGAAATTTGTGATGGCGCGCCGTTCTATGTCCTTGGCCCCTTGGTAACGGACATCGCGCCGGGCTACGACCATATAACAAGCGCAATCGGCGGGACCGCAGCGGCCTTTTATGGTGCATCGTTTCTATGTTATGTCACACCGAGCGAGCATCTCGGACTGCCGGGACCCGAAGATGTCAGGGCGGGAGTAGTGGCCTCAAAAATAGCCGCACACGCTGCGGACGTCGCGCGGGGTATAAAAGATGCGTCTGAAAGGGACAAAAGGCTAAGTATCGCAAGGGCACAGCTTGACTGGGAAAAACATCTTGCTGACGCCCTTGACCCTGTCACAGCCGGAAAGATACATGAAAGGACCTGCGCCGAGCTTTCAAATCAGGACAAATCGAAAGGAGACTACTGCACAATGTGCGGCAGACAGTGGTGTTCCGTGCGAATCAACAGGGAAATTCGCCAGGCAATGAAAAAGCAGAAGTTGAATATTTAACTCCCGTTTTCACTTGTGGGCCTGCTCAGGTCTTCATCGAATCAAGTTCAACAAACGCTATCGGACCGAATATAAAAACGGGCACCCACGCCCAGAACTCCGGCACAATACGCTCGAAGAAAACCTCTGTAGCAAACATCTTGCAAACGAAAGTAGTGATATAGCAGGCTGTGGTAATTGCAAAACTGATAACTATCGCGGATTTCATTGAGCGGGGGTCGCGACAGACAAGAATAGGCAGAGACACTAAAAGCATAACAAGATTGATGATAGGGTCTGTGATGCGAAAATGTTTTTGGCTATAGAGTTGAGCGACGTCTTTGACCTTGGTACCGGCCGCTGCGAGCTTTGATAATTGGGCCGAGTTGAGAAGAGTCTTGTAACGTGCTCTGTGCCTGATAGGTATATCAGGGGGGGTAAGGTCTGTATCGAAATGCTCGATAGCCTCGGGCGCCTTGGCTACAGCCTTTTCGGTGTACTGGCCGTTAATAAGGTCCCACCTCTTTGTCTGTTCGTTATAAACCGCCTTTTCAGCTGAAATTCGGCCCGTGACCGTCCAGCGGAGTGTATTCGGTATCTTCGAGCGGGTCAATATAGTCGGGTATACAAGAGTCGCACTTTTGACATCGAATTCCTGAGCGCAGATAAGGGTACCGTTATTGTCGCTGATAAACTCAACATCGTATGTTTCCTCGCCCGGCAGGACGTCATGAGAGCGTACGAGCTTGGGCGCCAGCGGAGGTATGATAAATTCCTGGTCTATCACCAGAAAGGCAGTGAGTATAAGGGCCAGAACTACAATGGGAACAATGATTCTCTTAAGACTGACACCAGAGGCCATAACTGCAATCAGCTCACCGCCGCGCACGAGCTTTCCGAGTGAAAAGGCTGCAGCGACTACCGTTATCATTCCCGAAAAATCGCGAAAGTAAAGAAGTGAATGGATAGCATAGAAACTGATGATGTTCCCGGCAACTTCGAAGAAACCGATTCCGGTGTGCTCGGTAAACTCGTCGATATTTACAAACAAATCGATAAGTACCCTCAGGCCGATAAGCACGGCAAAAGCTATGCCGTAACCGACGAGAAAATTTTTTGCGATATATTTATCAAGCAGTTTCATACAGTAGCTCAATTCTTCAATAACTTGTGTAAGATAACCGACGCCAGCAAAACCGTTACCGCGAATCCCCCCCACATCAGCCCAATTCCAGCCGTAAGTCCCACACCGGAGTTATTGGCGACGTTTTTTCCCATCATAAGGCATATGACCAGCAGACCCGCCGGCACGGCGCTTGCACCGAACGCGCTGAGCAAGTGGCCTCCCCGCAGAATAATACCGAGACCGATACCGATAAGAATAAGCGGGATACAGCCTATCCCGAAAACCAGGCGAGTGTGGATTTCAGCTATAATTTGCACTACAGCGTTCTGTATATATATCTGGAGCTTTTTTTGATAAAGCTTCAGCTTATCACTGGCGCCGTTTTTTAGCGATGCCTCTACTGCCTGAGGTGTTATGGCCTCAAGGTAATCGGGCCGGACGATTTTTTCGGCCACATTATCCGGCAGCAGAAGTCCTCGAATGAATTTTCGGCCAGCGGCTATACCCTCGGCGCCGGCAATGTTCTGCCAGCGCGGGCTGAACAACTCCAGCTTTAGTGTGGGATTAAATTCATCACCCTCTATCTTCAGCAAGGCCTGCGTGCAGTACCATGTTCGGCAAGGTTGTTTAGTTTCGGTATCGAACTCGAGAACGACAACCTGCTCCGTTAGAGCTACTTCCCGGTGGTCGCCTCGAATCGACGTGTTGGCAGCTGCCTTGGTCGCATTGAGCTTTACGGAATTCGGCTCACCTCGCAACTCATAGAAACTATTGGCATCGGCGTTAATGGTTGCGGATATATCCTCAGCGAGAAGCTCAGCCGCAAATTGGGCGTATACCTGGCGGGCGCTCTGCTCGACAGGGTAAAAGTTGAGCGGATTGGCGCGGATTTGCTTCATCTCGTCAATCTTCTTGAACTTTATATTGTCGCCTAATAGTGAGGGGAACTCTGCGATGAACGGAAGGCGCTCCACGTAGAACCAGCCCTGGTCCTCACCGCCTACCTGGTATAAATGACTGGCGGAAATCTGAACTTCATTGGCTTGTTTACGCTCGGTAAAGTGTATATTGGCCTGTTCCGTAGTGATGATTCTTTGTATCCTTCCGCCTTCGACCTTCGTTACTATCACTCCGGCAAGCGTATTGGTTTGTGGATTGGCTTCATCGGCGTAAATCCGGTATTCTCTTTTCGGGCTCTCATAGAATCCCTTTCGCTGAATATTGCGGAAGAGTATCTGTTTGGCGTCGGCTTTCAGGGCCTTCTCGGCGCGGTGAAAGAATTCCGGCACAACATAAAAGCTGAGGATTAAATTCGCTATAGCCACGATAATAGCAAGTGTCAGGCCGGGATATATAAGTGTCAGCAGGCTTACACCGCTTGCGCGACAGGCATTCAGCTCATTATCGCCGGCAAAACGCCCGTAAACCATCGCTGCTGCAAACAGGGCCGCAAGCGGAAGGACAAAAGTAAGCGTTATCGGGATGAAGTATCCTAACAGATGGACAACCTGCCCCGGCCCCACTCCGTACTCCTGAATCGGCCGCAATATACTACCAAGACTCATAATCAGTGTAAGCGCTATAGTGGCGGGGACAAAAACCTTAATTAGCTCCCGGAGTATATATCTATGAAGTATAAAAACCATACTAAGCCTTACTAGCTAACTCGTCCGTTGTCCGAACTCTGTCCTAAACTGCCCATTTTAGTTTATAACACAGATTTGCCAATAAAAATATGCATTATGTGGCCGGATGGCCAAGGAACATCCTACCCACCTGGGTAGAATAAGGTGTATGACTACTAAAGGATATCAAAAGCCCAAGAAGTTAGCTAAGGGCAGGAGTTAATCCCTGCCGCGGCGGGCCTTACAAAAAATCTAAGCATAATAAAAAGTTCCGTGGTGATGTTAGAGCAGGTCGTTAAGGGTCTTTGTTTACAGCACTTCGAGACCGACGATTGTAATATCGTCGATATCGTTGGGGTCGAGCTGCTGTTGCTGAGCAAGAGTATTCAGGCCCTGAAACATCTGGGGCAGAGGCTGATTTATCAGTTCGAGAAACTGCTCAGTGAAGATGAAACCTTTCTTATCGTCGAACGCGCCGATGAACGGGTCGGCGCCGTCGGAGTAAAGAATGAGCTTATCGCCGCTTTGAAGCTTGATACTCTGCTGTTTGTACATTGCCTGCTCGAAGATACCAAGCAGAGAGCCTCTGATTTCAAGCTGCGTGCATTTGCCGTCACGAATGAGAATGGGATAGGGGTGGCCGGCACGGGCATAGACAAGTTCGAGCGTTTCGGTATTTAGAAGACAATAACAGCAGGTGGCGAACTGATAACCGCTTAATCTCTGGCCGGTCATCCTGAGGTTAAGGCTCTTCACGGCCTCGGCCGGGTCGAATATTGTATAATCGTCGCCAAAGGTCTGGCGCATGACCAGGGCCTGCTTGAGAAATATAGTCAGCAGCGCCGCGGGCATCGAATGGCCGACTGCGTCGGCGACGTAGAAGCCGATATGCTTTTCGTCGAGCCTGGCTATATCGTATATGTCACCAGAGACCCACTCAGCCGGGAAGAAGGCAGTAGCCCAGTGGAGCTTATCGGTGTTGGGTAATTGGCGAGGTAGAAAATCACGCTGAACCAGACCTGCCAGACGCAGCTGCTCGGAGAGATTGTCCACCAAGGCCTCGGTAATATTTAACTGGTCCGCCAGGCGGTTGCCGCTGGTGGTGACAGCTTTTTTCGGTGGTGTGCCGGGTTTCACGACCATGCCGGGACTTGGTTTTCGGTACGCGAGATTGACGTTGATACGAACCCACAACTCGTCGAGGTCAACTGCAGATAACTTACCGTTGCCGGACAGAGCACCTTCCTCCACGTCAGAATCGGGCAGGACGGCTTCGGTCTGCGGGTTTGTAATGAGCAGGATTACACCGATATTATTCTGCTCGAGCGATTCAATTATACGGGCAAGCCTGCCGGGATGAGAAACTTCGGAACCAAGTGTGTCTATTATCACAGTTCCGATAAGTTCGAGGCGATGAGCAATTCGGTCGAAGTCAGCAACGGATAGAACAAGGTAGGACAGTTTTCTCTGTTTGAGGAGCTTACGAATACGAGCCGGCATCTGCCCGCTGTCTGCCAAATACAGGACATCGGTGAAGCTTATCAGTAAATCAGCGGTCTGGGCTGGTGCAGTTCTTGCCATCCTGTTCCCCGATTACCCCTTCAGTTATAGGACGTTAGGGCAGAGCTTTTCTGCCCGTCTATATCAGCAGGTCTTTTCGGCTTGTTTGGTAAGTGACTTTGCAGGATTTTGGGTTTGGGACCCCCGCTCTTGTCCCGACTTGTCAGGACGCGGGGGCAGGTCAACCGGCAAAGATTGCCGAGCCGATTCGCAGGATAGTAGCGCCTTCTTCTATCGCCACCTCATAGTCGCTGCTCATACCCATACTCAGCTCGGTAAAGTCCGCTCCGACAACCTTTTCGCCTTTCATCTCTACGAACAGCTCCCGTGCCCTGGAGAAGCACCGACGGACGATTTCCTTGTTATGTGTCAGGGGAGCCATCGTCATCAGTCCACACAATTTTAAGCTGGGCAATGTTTCAATCTGCTCAGCGAGGTGTACTGCGGCTCCGACGGGGACGCCGTATTTTTGCGGCTCGCTGGAGGTATTGACCTGCAGAAGGATTTTAGGCTGCAGATTAAGCTTAGCGGCTGCGGTATTGATTTCCTCAGCCAGCCGTAGGGTGTCAACAGAATGGACAAGACAAACAATAGGCATAACCTGGCGAACCTTATTACGCTGTAGGTGGCCTATCATGTGCCAGCGGATATCCTGCGGCGCCAGGCCGTTGATGCTGTTGCCTTCGAGGTACTCAGCCAGTTGGCCTGCAACTTTTTTCAGCTGCTGGACTCGATTCTCGCCAAGGTCGGTATAGCCAAGATGCAACACCTCTTTAACGGCGTCGATTTCGGCTGACTTGGTGACAACTACCAGTTTAACCTCGTCGGGATCCCTGTTTACACGATTACAGGCTGCCGCGATTGTATCCCTGAGCCGTTTGATTTTTTCTTCAATTTTGGCCATTTTTCACTATTTTGCCCAGGCCCAAAAACAAAAACTACAAAAAAATACCAATAAATAGGCCTCTTGGCTACTGTAAAAAGCTAAAAACCTGTTTTTCAGCCGCTGAACTGACCGGAAAAGGCCGCGAGCCGGCTGCGAAAGCCGGATATAGTAAGGATTTAAAAATTCCTCGAAACATGAATTTTACTCTTGATTTTCGCCCGTGAACCCTGTATATTGAAAGTGTTACTGGGGAGCTTGGGGCTGTGGTTCCCTTGTGAAAAAAGGGTTTTTACTTGAAATTCTTTTTATAGTAAACTAAGTTTCGGTATTATTCCGACATATAAATTGATATAACGCCCTAACGGGCTTATAAACCTCGGCGAGGCAGCGTGGCACACCGGTTTCCCCCCCAGCCGGTCACCACCACCTCGCCCGTTTTTTGCGCACAGAACGACAACTTCCCCGATGAGAATATCTTCTAAAATTGAAGGGATTGGCTGCTCAGGGCTTATTTGAAAATCGGGGAAAATTATTTCTCGTCGAACATTTTGAGGCTGATTTTTACTGCGGCAAAATTCTTTTGGAAAATCAAAAAAACAATAACGGCAATAAGAGCCATAGTGCCGCCGAATATGAAGGTGGCGGTCGGGGAGATACGCTGCCAGAGAAAACCGGCTATAAGACTCGCCGGTAACGCTGCAAGACCTGTGATTGTGTGAAACGTACCCAGGGCGGTGGCCTTGAGATTGCCCGCGGCCAGGTCTGATACGAACGCTCTTTGTGTGCCGTCAACGGCGGCGAACACCACTCCGTAAAGCGCAAAAAGAATTATGAAAAGCCAAAGTGAACTGCTGAATGCAAAACCGAACGATACAACCGCGAACAGCGCAAAGCCGAAGATAATGACTATAGGCCGGCCTATGCGGTCGGAAACAGAACCAAGCGGTACTGCAAAGACGCTGTAAAAAATATTATACAGGACATACAAAAGAACCGGCGCAGCGAGCGATGATTTACCCGTGAACAAATACTGCGCGTTCATTACAAAAAACATATAGCTGAAATTGCCCAGGGCGAAAATGCCGCAGACCAGGATGAAGAGCTTCAGCGGCCTGGGCAGCATTGCAAGGCTTATTTTCAATCCGGCGTTATGCTTTTCGACCGGCGGCTCTTTGACGAAAGGAATCGGGACAATCGCCGCCAGGCCGATGAGGCCCGCGACAACAATGACGGTTTGAATCTTTAGGCCGGCAAACCAAAGCAGCAGGAATGACAGCAACGAGCCCAGAATAGCACCAGCCGTATCGAGGCCGCGATGAATTCCAAAGCCCCTGCCTCGGCGGGTGGTCATCGACTCGGCTATGATAGCGTCGCGTGCGGCGGTTCTCAGCCCTTTGCCCACCCGCTCGGCCGAAGCAAAGGCCAGCGCGCCGTGCCAGGTTCTGGAGATGCCCAGCAACAGTTTGAAAACCACCGAGACACCATAGCCCCAGTATACGAAGATTTTTCGTTTGCCGATTTTGTCGGACCAGTAGCCGCAGACCACCTTGAGGATGCTCGAGAGGCTGTCACGCAAACCACCGGTCAGACCGACAACCAGGCTGGTCGCACCGAGCGATTCGAGGAACATCGGCAGTATAGGCATTATCATCTCGCTGCTTAAGTCGTTTAAAAAACTGACGATGCTCAGCAGGATGACGTTAATAAAAGATTTGCCCTGCCTGTTGTTTTCCATAAAAATTCTTCAGGTGCAACTGTAATTACTCGCCGCTGACCTGGACGGAAAATCGCCTGTTTCTCGGGCCGTCGAACTCACAAAAGAATATGCCCTGCCACGTGCCGAGATTCAACGAACCGTCGCTTATCAGGATTTGCTCGCTGCAGCCAACAAGCGAACTTTTGACGTGGGCGTCGCTGTTGCCCTCACTGTGACGATAACCGCTGCGATGTTCTGGAATAAGTTCTTCGAGTGTCAAAAGAATATCGTGCATAACCGATGGGTCGGCGTTTTCATTTATGGTAATCGCAGCGGTAGTGTGCGGACAATATACGATTGCATTGCCGTTCTTTATTTTCGAGTCGCGTACTGCCGACTGCACCATAGCCGTGATATCGAGCATCTGACATCGCTTGTCGGTGGAAATACTGAAACTCTTCTGCACAATTTTCATATCTGCCTCACTACATTTGTTCAACAACTTCGATGCCAAGTAATTCGCCCAGGCCGTGACGGATTGTCTCTGCCGTCAGGTCGCAAAGCAACAATCTCGTTGGCCTTTTGTCAGGCTCGGCCTTTAGTACCGGGCAATCCGTATAAAATCCGCTGAACTTCTGGGCCAGCTCGAAAAGATAACCGGTCAGATAATTCGGCCTGTAGTCAGCCGCGACAGATTCTATTATCTCGCCGTAACGAATAAGGTGCTTTGCCAGGGCAACCTCGGCGGGTTCTGTCAGGTTCAATTCGGTTATACCTGCCAGCTCGGTTTCGATATCTACGTCTCTGGACACGCCCTTGCGTTCTATTGATTTTATCCTTGCATAAGCATACTGCATATACGGGGCCGTGTTGCCGTCCATAGCGAGCATCTTATCGAAGCTGAATATATAATCGCTGGTCCGATTGTTGGAATAATCAGCATATTTGACCGCGCCGATACCGACTGCCTTTGCGATTTTTTCTTTCTTTTCCTGCGACAGTTCAGGGTTTTTTTCTTCGACTACCGCCTTTGCCCGCTCGACGGCCTCGTCTAAGAGGTCCTTGAGTTTTACGTTTTCGCCTTCGCGGGTTTTTAACGGCTTGCCGTTTTCACCGAGTACCGACCCGAATGTAACGTGGACAAGGTCTGTATTTTTGGCCCAACCAGCTACCTTCGCTACTGCAAAGACCATCTCGAAATGCTGGGTCTGCCTTGCGTCGGTGACATAAATAATCTTGTCGGCCTTTAATTCATTTACTCGATACCGTATCGCAGCCAGGTCCGTCGTCGCATACAGATACGCACCATCAGATTTCTGGATAATCAACGGCAAAGGCTCACCGTCTTTATTCTTAAAACCTTCCGGAAAAACGCAGACGGCACCTTCGGAAATTTCCGCAAGCCTTTTATCTTTTAGTTTTGCAACAACATCCGACAATTTATCTTTATAAAAACTCTCCCCACGAATAATCTCATTAATATCATATAAACTAACATTCAACTTTCGATAAATTTGTTCATAATGTTTTCTTGATTCAGAGACAATTTCTTCCCAAATTCCAATCCAGAATTGGTCGCCGGAATGCAGGCCAACAACTGCACGACGAGCTTCATCTGCGAACTCTTTATCGGTTTTGTATAACTCTTGTGCTTCTCTATAAAAGGCTTCGAGATCGGCGAGAATTATATTATTTAAAACTTTTTCACCGCGTTTTCCTGTCGCGATTCTTTTTCTAACGAGCAGAACACATAGCATACCGAATTGCATTCCCCAGTCACCTATGTGATTCTGGCGGAATACATCATGGCCAAGGAATCCAAGGACACGGCAAATACAATCGCCGATGACGGTGCTCCTTAGATGGCCCACATGCATTTCCTTAGCTACATTAGGCCCGGAAAAATCGACAACAATCCTCTGCGGTTTTTCAACTTTGCTTATACCAAGATGATTCTTGGAATCCGTAGATATTTCAATAAGGGCTTTAGAAATAAAATCGGATTTTAGTCGCAGATTGATAAAGCCCGGGCCTGCAATTTCAGGTTCCTCGCAGATATCACTTACATCGAGACTATCAACTACTTTTTCAGCAAGCTGCCGCGGATTAGTATGGAGTTTTTTGGCTAGGGCCATTATACCGTTGGCCTGGTAGTCTCCGAATTTTGGGTCCTTTGCGAGCGTTACAACGGCGGGCGCTTCAGCGCTACTAACCTGACGCATTGCGGCAGAGATTCTTTCTTCGAGTATGTCAATAACGGGCTTCATTATTCAATATTCAATCGTCAATCTTCAATTTCTTAGCGTCGCCCCAGAGCAATTCCAAATCGTAATAGTCGCGGTACTCAGCGTCGAATACGTGGACGACAACATCTACGAAATCCAGCAGAATCCACCTGCCCTGCTCGTAGCCTGCCCTGCCAAAGCGCGAGATGCCCATTTGCCTGCCAAGCTCGCTGATTTCGTCAGAGACGGTTTTCATCTGCCGGCCGCTGGTGCCGGTCGTTATTAGAAAATAATCCGTTGCGGGGCTTTTACCCTTCAAATCAAGCACAACGGTGTTTTCGCAGCGCCGGCTGACGGCCAGCTTTGCGGCCTCTATGGCAAATTCTCTGGAGTTATTCTTTTTCTTGGCTGTCACTCGCTCTGAGTCCATAAAAAAACAGGGTGGCCTTTGAATCGGCCACCCCGATAGGTTACACGTAATAACAAGGCAAGTCAACCTGCGGCGATTACCAGCCAAGCAGCCGCTGAATCGACCCTTCGATAACCGGTGAGAATTTCACAATCACGCCGGCAAAAACAACACTGACCATACTCATCAGTTTAATCAGGATGTTCAGGCTCGGACCGGAGGTGTCCTTAAACGGGTCGCCGACAGTATCACCGACGACTGCGGCCTTGTGTGCGTCGGAGCCTTTGCCGCCATAGACACCGGTTTCGATATACTTCTTGGCGTTGTCCCAGGCGCCGCCTGTATTGTTCAGTGCAACAGCCAGTACGAAACCGCAGCTCAGTCCGCCTGCCAGCAGGCCCATCAATCCCGCAATGCCAAGCACCAGTCCGCCGAGGACCGGGACTATAATAGCCAGCAGCGACGGGATAATCATTTCCCGCTGTGCGCCCTTGGTTGAGATAGCAACGCAGCGGGCGTAATCAGGTTTGCCCGTGCCTTCCATTATTCCAGGTATCTCTTTGAACTGGCGGCGGACTTCGTTAACCATATCGCCCGCCGTTTTGCCGACGGCCTTCATTGTCATGGCGCAGAAGACAAATGCCATCATTGCGCCAATGAACAAGCCGCACAGCAGCTTGGGATTCATAATGCTCAGGTCGTAGGCTGCGACGAAGTCGGCGATAGTAGCGGTTGTAACATCAACGGCGCCGCTTATCTTTTCCATCATACCGCCTTTGAAGAATGTTATACTTCCAACCGTGTAGGAACCGCCGTTTTCTTCAGCGAGTCTGCCTATCCAGATTCGGATGGCTTCAATAAGCGAGGCAAGCAATGCCATAGCAGTAAGGGCGGCAGAACCTATTGCAAAACCTTTACCAGTCGCCGCGGTCGTATTACCGAGCGAATCGAGCGCGTCGGTTCTTTTTCTAACTTCCGGACCGAGACCGGACATTTCAGCATTGCCGCCCGCGTTGTCGGCAATTGGTCCGTATGCATCGGTAGCCAGCGTTATACCAAGCGTAGAAAGCATACCCACCGCTGCAAAACCGATACCGTAAAGACCAAGAGCTATGTGGCTGAATCCGCCTGCAAAACCGAACGCACAGAGAATACATATAACAATCGTAATTACCGGAAGAGCTGAAGAGAACATACCCGTAGCAAGGCCGGTGATGACTAAGGGTCCGGGGCCCATTTGGGCCTGTTTGGCCAAGGCCTTGGTCGGGCCGTACTCGGCAGAAGTGTAATATTCGGTGAACTGACCGATGAGAAATCCGCCGACCAGACCGGCAATCACCGAGCCTGCAATACCGAAAGTAATCCATTCGTACCTGGCCATAAGCAGAACCGCTGCGATAATTAACACGGTGCTTAAAAGCGTGCCTTTCATAAGAGCGTGCAGCAGATTTTTCTGACTGGCTCCTTCTTTACACCGAACGAAAAAGATACCCACAATTGAAAGAACAATACCGATACCCGCAACTAGCGTCGGAGCAAGCACGGCATTGAGAGGAGTCATTTTTCCTTTCAGCATAGTCATTGTAAGAGCCGCTCCAAGGGCTGCTGTAGCCAAAATAGAGCCGACGTAGCTTTCAAACAAATCTGCACCCATACCTGCGACATCTCCTACGTTATCACC
>Ga0315549_1000375_pt1 | contig 54014 bp, 45 predicted proteins | sample SalMarSW160200MG_FD_203101 | JGI IMG/M metagenome (GOLD analysis project Ga0315549, IMG submission 203101) | Salt marsh sediment microbial communities from the Plum Island Ecosystem LTER, Massachusetts, United States - Salt Marsh Sediment SW1601-200 ...
AGGGCATACGATAAGGCAGCGAAGGAGGGTCGCGGGGAATATGCAGTGTTTAATTTTCCTGAATCATGAAAATTACGTTCCGCGTACAGCGTAAAGATTTATTTGATTATTACTGAACCTCGAATATAGGTTTAAAAATCTGGATTCCCGCTTTCGCGGGAATGACATGATGAGTTATTCTTATTATAAATTCTCTGTGAGCTCTGTGTGCTCTGTGGCTAAATAACTCTGTGGCTTTACTTACCTATGCAGAACTGGCTGAAGATATTATCGAGGATTTTTTCGTCGATATGCTCGCGCTCGAGATTCGATAACGACTGGAATGCTGCGCGGAGCAGCATAGCAGCGACTTCGTTATTGTCTTTTTCGAGCTGGTCAACGGCCTGGTCGAGATTTTCTATAGCCTCAGTGATTGACGAAATTTTTGCAGTGTGGTGATGAGTTTTTTACTGTCGGCGGGCATAACAAAGTCGATGGCCGGAGCATTGTTGAGCCACAAGGCGACATGAAAGGATTTTTTGTGGGCGTCGATGCCGACGTACAGGTCGTCATCTTGCGTGAGCTGGATTGTGTTGAACCATTTCTGTTTTTTTTGATACTGTTGTCATAGGTCATTCCTTTCAAAAGGGTCAGATTTGCCTATTGTGCAAAGCACAAATCATAACCGTTGAAAGGATGACCTTCATATTATCTAAATATAAAAAAACCTAACAGATTCCCCCGTCGCATCCACCTTAGTCAAGACTACGACGAGACGAGAGCAACGGGGCTAACCAACCCCCAAGATAAATCCGTTCGACTTCGCTCAGGGCAGGCTTGGGGGCTAACCGTACTTGATGCTGGATTCTTGATTCTGGATACTGGATGCCAGATTAAGGATTTTTAGAAATTATAAATCCCAATTTTGAGCTAAAAGAGCAAAATCGAAAAAGTTGACTCCGTTAAGGTCATCGAGGTTTGCTTCGCCGGCCAGTTCGAGCCAATCCTGCGTGAACAGATACAAATCCTGCCATTCGACCTGACAATCGTCATTTAAGTCGCCCACAGGGCAATCGGCATCGAGAATCATGTGGCAGACAGACAACGATGGAACCGTATAGGAGAATGAATTGCCTGTTATCGAGTTAATCGGTGTAATATTCGATATGTCCGGACTATTGCTGTCAAATGCCCATACATTTCCCGAACTATATACCCTTGGCCCGGTTATATCGAACGAGCCGCTGATATCATTATCATAATTCTTATTGATAACTATTATGTGCAGTTGTGTATCATTGTTACCGAAGATAGAAGCATAAATTGAACTGTTTACCTTGTCGGTCGTTGTCGAGAGGACCTTCGTGTCACCGAAGGTCGAATTATTTCCATCGTAGTTTCTGTATATTTTATAAGCTGCGCTGACATAGTCATCCAGGTCGCCCCAGTAATTCGTCATAAACAAACCGTATTTGCCGAAGATACCGAGTGCATCGGTCATCGCGATGCCTCCGGAAAAATGCTCTGGCGCGCCGTAAGTGAATTCTGTAAAGGCGAGTTTCGTGCCGGGATAATATGTATCTATCGAATTTTGTATCTTAGGCAGCAAAGGTAAAAAATCGCTGAAATAATATTGTATCCAGCTATACTCGCTATAATCCGGGTCCCACAAAGTCCTCGGGGCCTGCATTCGTGCTTCTGCATTTTCCCTCGGATATGAAGCAAGGGTATCTAAAATTCTGTTACCGCTACTCAGGTTCGGGTCGTCGCGAGCTTCCGGATACCAGTGCAAATCAAGGACATCGAGCAGTCTTCTGCCGGCAGAGACCGCCTGGAGCTCCATTTCGTCAAGGTAGTAATCAATGAACCATTCATAGCCGGTGCCGACGCTGGAGAAGTCGGCTGCGCCCTGCAAATCATTGTAAGCTGCGAAACCGTAAAGTGTCGGGCCGAAAATGCTGCAATTCGGGTCAACATCTTTTACAGCCGAAGACAAAGCGACAGATTTATCAATCAATTCGACGCACAAAACTTTGTCGTGGTGAATCCTCGGATGTGTCTCGGACCAAAGAGCAGGCTCGTTATCGAGCGAATAAGCTTTTATCCCACTGGGTGAACATGCATCGCCGTATCTGTCCACGAGAAAATTGACAAATTCGTCTATATAAACGTAATCATCGTCGATGTTCGGTTCATTTGGAGGGCTGCAAAATGCTGTCGGCTTTGCATAGACAACTTCTTTCCATCTGTCAGACGGCGCCGTTTCTTCTTCCAGTACTTCATAGTCACCGTCCGCCGAGACGTATCCGGCCATCTGGAGTGTTACAAGAGGATACTCACCCGCGGCCAAGCATTCATCCTGAAATTCACTGATACAAATTCCAGGAATCTGCTGCTGGTCCCAGGGCAGGTTCTGCACTAGATAATTATCATTAAAATGATACCAGTCCTGTCCTGCGTGTGAAAAATTGTTCTCCCAGTTGTATCCTGTCAGGCGGTTGCCGCCAATTCGCCTTGCTGTGGTATTCTCCGCCGCGCCGAGGGAATAATTAGTGCCGTAAATATATGGACTGATAGATGCTCTTTCCTGTGTGGTGTCAATGCTGAAATTCACACTTATATCCGCATGTACTGTCGAACAGATACATATAAACAGCAAAACAAAAACTATATTAATGGTCAGCTTGTACATTTACCTAAATTTTTTAAAATAAGACAGCAACAGGAACAAAATCGATAAGAATCCTCCATTCGTGGATTTATTTTGTTCATCACCCTAAAATCCGTTCATAGATAGATACATTATAACAAAAATCGCATGTGAATTTCAAGGAGTAATCATTGCAATAAAAGCCCCTGATAAATTGGGGTACTAAATTTAACGACGGGTGTGTGGTGGCGGTTTTTAGGCATATAACCGATAAATTAAAATATGGATGAGAAGGTAAGACTGCCGGAATTGACGTTAAGAGCTATCCTGCTCGGTGTGGTTCTATCGGTGGTTTTAGCAGGGGCAAATGCGTATCTCGGCTTGTTTGCCGGTATGACCGTCTCAGCTTCTATTCCCGCCGCGGTTGTATCGATGGGGCTGCTTAGATTACTTCGCAAAGGCAATATTCTTGAGAATAATATCGTCCAGACGGCAGCGTCAGCGGGAGAATCGCTTGCTGCAGGCGTTGTCTTTACTATGCCGGCGCTATTGCTGCTGGACTACTGGAAGAGCTTCAGCTTTGTTCCGGTAGTCCTTATAGCCGGGTTCGGGGGCTTGCTTGGCGTATTGTTTACGGTCCCATTGCGGCGGGCCTTTATAGTAGAAGCCAAACTGAAGTTTCCCGAAGGAATAGCAACGGCTGAGGTGTTAAAATCCGGCCAGCAGGGCGGAGGTCTTATACAAATCGCAAAGGCGGCGATAGCGGGCGGCCTGTTCAAAATCGCGTCCGGCGGTCTTCGCTTGTGGCCTGGCTCGATTGAGTATGCGTGGCGATTGAAGGGGACGATAGCGTACTTCGGTTCTAATCTGTCCCCGGCACTTTTGTCAGTCGGGTACATAGTCGGACTGAATATCGCAGTATTGATTTTTATAGGAGGGCTTATCAACTGGCTGGTCGCAATACCAATATGCGCTTCGACGCAGGACTGGCCTGTTGTCGAAGGCGAGCCTGTATCGGCCCTAGTCTTTGCCGGGCAGCTATGGTCAGCCAAGACCCGGTATATAGGTGTGGGTGCTATGTTAGCAGGGGGTCTGTGGACTATTTTCAAGCTGCGCGGCCCACTGTTTGCCGGCATAAGAGCGGGCATCAGTGCATATCGTAAAACCGATGGGGAAACCGTTAAGCTGTCCCGAACAGAAAGAGATATGCCCATGAAATGGGTATTGATTCTGATCGCGGTTTCGATTGTCCCGCTGTTTATGATTTATCAGTATTTTGTTAAGGACATAAGCGTTACGATTCCGATGGCTTTGGTTATGCTCATAACCGGCTTTGTATTCAGTGCTGTTGCGGGCTATATGGCCGGCCTTGTCGGGTCGAGTAATAACCCGGTATCCGGTATTACTATTGCGACGGTCCTTGTTTCTGCATTGCTGTTAGTTTTTTTGATGGGCTCGGAAAATCCAAACGGCCCGGCCGCAGCGATTATCATCGGGTCGGTAGTATGCTGCGCAGCGGCGATTGCGGGCGATAATATGCAGGACTTAAAGACAGGCTATATAGTAGGCGCGACGCCGTGGAAGCAGCAGTTGATGCAAATCGTAGGCACTTTATCAGCAGCATTGGTTCTGGCGCCGGTGCTGATTTTACTGCAGAAGGCTTACGGTTTTGCGGGTCACGAGTCGGCAACAGAAAACGCCTTGGCTGCTCCCCAGGCCAATCTGATGGCCTCGGTCGCCCGTGAAATCTTCAGCGGTCAACTGCCTCGCAAGTTTGTGCTGCTCGGAATAGTGCTGGGTATTGCGGTGATAGTTCTGGATGAGTATCTTCAGCGACGGGATTCGGATTTTCGCACTCCGGTTCTTGCGGTGGCTATCGGTATATACCTGCCGTTCGAATTAGAGGTGCCGATATTCATCGGAGGTTTGATTTCGTGGCTTACAGCGCGTAAGAACTCGCACAACAGAAACGGGCTGTTATTGGGCTGTGGTTTGATAACAGGTGAGGCTTTGACCGGAATCCTGCTTGCTGTTCCTATTGTAATCGCCGGACGGACCGATGTAATGGCGATTTTCGAAGAGCCGTTAAGCCCACTACTTGGCTTTATACTATTGGCGGCGATAGCAATCTGGCTTTGGCGCACGGCCACATCCTTTAAGGCCGAAAGAGATTTATGAAAAAAAAGAGCTCAATAATCTCGTCGGGCGACGGGATTATTGGGCCCAAAGAAGAGGAGGAGAAAATAAACATATTAACTTTTACAGAGAAGGCGTCACTCAGCTTAATTACGTTCCGGTCGTAGCAACGATTCCAGAGAGCTGAGAAAGTAATTCGGTAAGTATCTGCTCGTCAACGCCTTGGTTGAGAACGACCGTAACGCCGAGACCGCGAGCGGCGACCTCGTCGGTAGTATTACCAAACTCAACTAATGTTACAGTAGCCAATGAGGCAGAACCGGCCAAGACGCGCCTTAACAATTCTCCGTTAGGCATATCAGGCAGGTCCCACAAACCAACAATAACAGAAGGTACTTCGTGGCGCAATTGTTTCAAGGCCTGAAAGCCTGTATCGACCGGACAGAGTCGGACGGGCAAGCTCTTCAGGCTGTTGCATTGTTCTTTCAGGCCCACCGTCAGGATGTATTTGTCTGATGAATACATAAACTTACGACTTTCCAAAATAGCTGTACTTGTTCTCACAAGATATATTTGCAAGAGCTGTGCCAATGATACCGCAAAAGGTATAAAATTCTTAAGTTTCTGTGGAACAAAGACTTACGGAAACGTTCATAGAGGACTACTCTCGTCGACAACAAGGATTAAGAAGTGCCATTTTGGTAAGTAAACAGGTGGCGAATGTTCTGTAACTACTTTTATTGAAACAAGTTAAAGAAAAATTACAACATTCCACAGGAATTGCGCAAATGGTAAGTGGTCTGTATGTTGGTGAGCTGATTAATCAGCGCATCTGAGGAATCAATCTTCTTTGAAGGTAGTCGGCTCGAGGTCAAATTTTCTGATTAGCCGATTGAGTTTTCGGTGGTCTATTTGCAGCAGTTTCGCGGCGGCCATTTTGCGTCCTTTTGTTTTTTCGAGCGCGCGTATCAGCAGCTTACGATTCATATCATCGAATGCAGGAAAATCTTTTTCACTTTTTTCGGGTACGAGCACATCTGAGGTGACAATCTCATTGGGCAGGTCCTGGGCGGTTATTTTATTCGAGCGGCTCATTACAAAGGCCCGCTCCATAACGCCGGCGAGTTCGCGGACATTGCCGGGCCAAGTATATCTGGTCAATGCTTTGACTGCTGAAGTCTCTAATTCCTTTTGCGGCTCGTTGTACATCTGCGCGTGCAAATCGAGGAAATACATGGCGAGTGTCACGATATCATCGGGCCTGTGCCGCAACGGCGGTAAATCGAGAACCGCTATATTCAGGCTGAAGTACAAATCGGGTATAAATCGCCCGTCCTGAATCGCCTGCCGCAAATCCTGGTCGGTAGCGCAGATGATTCGGACATTTGCTGTAAACCGTTCACTCGACCCGCTCGGCTGAACAAATCTCTGCTGCAATACCTGAAGTATTTTTGCCTGTGTATCAATTGTAAGTCTGTCAATTTCGTCGAGGAAGACCGTGCCGCCGTCGGCGGCCCTGAAGGCGCCGAGACTTATTGTCTGTTTACCGTCAGGTGCGAGGTTTACCTGGCCGAAGAGCTGGCTTTGCAATATCCTGCCGCGCAGAGCCCCACAGTTTACAGGAACGAAATGTTCTGCAGCGCGCGGGCTGTGTAAGTGGAGCTGGCGGGCAAGTGTTTCTTTTGCTGTGCCTGTTTCGCCCCTGATAATGACCGGACAATCCCGTTTGCCTATGGATTCTATCTGTTCACTGATGGCCATAAACACAGAAGGCTGCCAGATTAAAAAATCGCCGGCTGAGGCCCAGCTAAAATCGGGAGAAAAGGAGTTCGTATTGTCGGCATTATTACTCAATTCTCTCTCCATTTTTACGAGCTATCAACCAAAGTTTATGCCTCAATATCCGGATAAGGCAAAAAATATTAGAAGCGGTCCCTCGTCACTATTTTGATATTAGTATATGACAGATAATGATTTATGTCAAGAAGATTGAAATTTACTTAGTTTTTGCCCTTTTGAGTTGCATCCGAAATGTGAGCTGCTCATTTGAACAAAATCAAGGCCTTTTTGGACAGTATTTTATCGCCGCGGCCTTCGTTCAGAATTGAATCGCCCCGGCAAAGGGCTGGTATGACTGACTGGGCGGCGTCTTTTTCTGTTCCGCATCTCTCTAATCGGATACCTGCCTGCTCTTCGTTGTCTCTGAGGTTTGGTTCTTTTATCCGATGCCGGCCTTTCCATCAATTTAACAGCAGTTATGCAAACGTCTTTCGTACCATTGTTCGAACTTTGGACGCCTTTTCGTATTAGTTCTGCGGCGATTTTTTTCATCCGCCCATGCATGTTTCGCAGCCCGTAGCAGGCAGCACTTTTAGTTCGGCGGGACGCTTTGCCGAATACGGCCTCTTCGAGAATCTCAAATCCGTCTTCCTGCATCCAGGACAGATTAAAAGCCGCACGACGAGCTACTGAGGTATTTTCATCGTACAGCTTTTGCCTTAATTCTTCGAGCAGCTCAATAGCCGCCTGGTCCTTCTCACGACCGGTTGGTTTCCTCTTGGTCAGCTTCATATCGGCATCCCTAATTGAATCGGCACCGAATGGGCAACTTCTTTAAGGTTATTGATTTACGAATCCCTTACCATCCATCCTGAATTACCATACTTAGCGAGATTAACGCTTCTTCCGCCTAAAAGACAGGAATCTATCGTCGGATGGAACTCCACTCCAGCGACCGACTTTTCTCACTTTGTTCACCACCCTCCAACGAAGCCAGATAGAGTCGCCGAAAACAGCCTTTCCCTCACTTAAAATGAATTATAGCACGCCTGCAGATTTAATCAAGTGTTTTTTGTGAGATGTTTTAAGAAAAAGTTTTCGTCTGAGCCGCTTACGCGGCTATGGAGGCCTTTATCCGATGTACTGGGCCCTGGCCTGGGTAATTAAATTGAGCATTTGCTCAGCCTGGGTCTGGATATTGGGGTCTACATTGGTGATGCGGGCATTCCATTTGCGGTATTCGGCATTTAGCCTTTTCCTTGTCTGTTCCCTGGTCAACTGTGCGTCCAGCCCGAATATTAATTCCATATCCTTTACCTGATGTATATTAGCCGGGGCAAGTCGCTCAGCCATTTCTCTGAACCTTGTCGGGTCGATATCGAGCCACACGGCCAGTTTTTTGAGCATATTAATCTGACCGGCGGAGACAAATCCCTTTGACCCGACAATAGTCAGGCACATTTCAATAATGTCATATCGTTCAGCGACCGGGGCGATTTGTGCTAATTGTTCGGCTAATGCCGCAATGTCGATTTTGTAACCTCTTTTGAAAAACCGGATGGTCTTTCTCAGTGCCTTGTCAAGCTGATTGTAAGCCTTGACGAGCGACTGCGGGTCGATATGACTTTGCGCCCAGCCCTTGATTCTTTCGAGTTCGCAGTTGTACATCTTTCCGTCCACGGCACAAAGAGAAAAGGCCAGTGTAACCGCAAGGGCACGGCTGCGTTCGATATTCTCAACCGCATCGATATAGCCGTATTCGCAATTATCATATTCGAGAACACAGCTACACCCGGCAAATTCTACAGCAGTATCCTGGCTAAGAACCGAACCTTTAAGGAGCAACCGTCTTTTACCCTGCCTGGCAAAGACAAACGTTGAGGTTTTAATCCTGGCTACGGACAACCAATCAGGTATTTCCGTCTCGGCCTTATCGAGCCTGCCCATGTCGCAAGTGAACTCGAAGGGCTTGAGCTGGGACGAGCAGTTTCCGGTGGGTTTTACATAAACGGCAGCCGAGACGGGATTACCATCGGTGATATCATCGAACTTCACGTTGAGATTTACCCTGCGGCCCGGCTGGTCGGTACATATCCTGCCGTGTATCCGGACCGTGAAAACCTCTTCGCCGCCGGGATTCCTCTCAACAATACAGGCGCAATTCAGGTCGCCGCTTTGACATTCGTATTCCGCGGTTATCTGCGATGTGTCCGTGTAACCGACAGATGACAGCATCGGCTTTATTTTGGAACGAAGACGGAGCACTGCTGTTGTCGTCAGTTCGGCAATCAGCGAAGCATATTGACGGATAAACGCACAGGCCGACGATTTTATTCGACTTGTACGGTCTCTAACTGTTCGGTATTCGAGCATGTTTGCGTTTCAGAAAATTCGCCGCTGTTGTCCAGACAGAAGTCAATTTCGAGTGTTCTGTCCGAATTGACGTCGCGAAACTTACAGTGCATACGCTGATTAACGTCGTAACGATACGTTACTTCTATGGGGCATTTAGCCGGTCTGTCCGGCGGCAGCTCGAATGTGTGCGTAGCGATTTTGTTGACGTACTGCGGTTGTGTATCTTCGCCCTGTGTCACCGTAATTTGCAGCTGGTCCTGCCCTTCTGTCATTGTATAGAAAACCTGTGTCTGCTCGCAAGGCAGGGGAGTATTCTTTTTCAGGATTATACGGTTCTCGATTACCCGCCTGCCTGTTTTCTTATCTACCGGCGCACATATAGTGCCGTAACTGTGATTGCACACATCGGTCAGGCTGATGTCTTTCAAACCGCCGGCTATTCCTGCGGGCACGGCCTTTGGATTATCCCGCATCATAGCCAGCCCCGCTTGCAGGGCCGCCCCGAGAGCTACACATTCGTCTAGATTTACCGTCGTATCGGGTGGGAAACCGAATCTATCGAAGAGTCTTTTCTGCACCAACGGAATACGGCTGCTTCCTCCGACAAGAAGAACCTGGTTGATGTTTTCAGGTTTGAGGTTCGCTTCTTCGAGCGCCACTTCCAGCAGAATCTCCGACCTGTCGAGCAGGGGCTTTATGGCCTGTTCGAGCATCTCTCTTGTAATTTCGAACCTCATATTGCCAGCCCGGCCGTAGAGCATCTTTTTGGCCGAGTCTCGCCGCGAGAGTGTCTTTTTTATATCCTCGGCTTCGTCCTCGTATTTCGCCCGTTCCTCATCGCTGTTAATCAGGTCGGCATTGAACTTGTCGCGATAGGACTTTTCGATTATCTCAAGCACCTTCGCGTCGAAGTCAATTCCACCGAGTGCATGGTCGCCCTGTGAACAGAGGATTTCCATATTCCGGCCTTCGACGTTCATAACGGTTACATCAAAGGTTCCGCCGCCGAGGTCGTAAATAAGGGTTTTGCCTGAAACATTTCGTGTTGTCGCATAATATAAAGCGGCTGCTACCGGCTCGTTCACTATTCCTATAACATTTAGCCCAGCTGAGCGTCCGGCGTCCATAGTTGCCTTTCTGCGTATCTCGTCGAAGTGGGCGGGGACAGATATTACGGCGTCTTGTATCTCGCCGTGCTCGGTCGAGCATTCCTGTTTGAGTTTCTTGAGGATAAGCGCTGACAAATCGACGGCAGTCCATTTTTTTCCGTTAATCTCCTTTACATACGACGGGTCGCCGATATGCCTCTTTACCCACCTGACCGAATGAGCCACATTTAGATAACGTGAATTAATGGCCTCGACGCCCACACGCACCAGGTCGGGATTTTCCTCATCGAAGAAGATGGCAGAAGGCGTCAGCCTGTCTCCGTCTGCATTTGGAACAATTTCCGGTTTACCGATAGCGTTTAGAATCGCCAGGGCCGAGAACGTTGTCCCCAGGTCTATACCAGCTATAGCAGTCATATTATGTTTGTTACCCTTCACAATTAGCCGAACAGCCTCACCTGCGCCGCTCGAACAACCTTAAAATTTCCTTCACCAATAACGAACCTGTATCCACTGCGTACAACATCAGCAATCCTGCCTTTCAGTCCGTCTCTGTTTGCAGATGCCCTGTCTTTGACTGCTTCGGTTGTTTTCTCCTGGCCTCGATAGTCGCTGTTAAGCTGCGGCTCAAATCGTTCGAGTCCCGTTGATTCCAGAGCAAAGAGCAACTCATCCCTAATTTCCTCCAGATGAGCCGTTGACTGTCTCTGCTTGCTCAGGACATCTATTCTTTTTTCAAGATTGTCTATGCAGCGAATGACACGAAGTGCAAAGCTGCAAATGATATTCCAGTCGTGGTTCTCCTGGAACTTTTTTACTCTTTTTTCCTGTTGTCCGGCATAGCTTCTGATTGCCGCCACCTCTTCAGTCAGCCTGCTGAGTGTTTCTTTCACCAAATTCGGTTGTTGTACATTTATTTTTTTAGCAAGTTTTACATCCTTACCGAATTTTTTCGCATCGCGGTCGATGTTAGTTGCGACCTGTTTTATGTCCCTGTACGAGCTGAAAAAACTTTTGTCGGCATAGTCCGCGGTCTTTTTTTTACTGCTGAGCAGCTCCATAAGGTTTATGTGCGTCTTTCGTGCGGACTCATCAGGCTCGAGTGATTCATGGTCGGTGTATATAAGCTTCGTTGAATTCTCGACAGAGACGCTTTGTTCTGCGGTGACAGTGCCGGGCTGTGACTGAGTCTCGGCTGAATCTGTGGGGGTGTCTATAGTATCGTTAACGTATTTAGGGCAGTTCAGTATATCAGTGAGTGAAGTATTCTGCGTCTCTTCATCCCGTGCAGGCTGACTTTTCTCATTGCTGTTGTATGTATTATTTTGAGTTTCTTTTTGCTCGGTTTGACTGTGTGCAATGGTGTGCTGTTTTCGTTTGCACAGACGGGTAATTACCATTGCTGCAATTGAACTCAAAACAAGCGTGCTTCCGACGCAGCAGGAGATAACCGAGCCGGCGAAAAATGTCTTTTCCCGTTCCTGCTGCTCGTGATGTTCGCGCAGTTTCTGCTGCCAGTTATCACCGTAAAGTATTTTCGCCACCGGATAAAGGTGTGGTTCGAGGCTGTCGAGCTTATCGAAATCAGCAATAAATCGTTCGTGCTGCTCTTTGCGAATTTCGTCGGCAGTCCTGATAGAGTCATCGTGATTTTGCCGCGAAAGATACGGAAACTGGTTCTCAGGCAGCACCAGCCAGTCCTGTAGAAAATCTTCTGAGCCGGCCGCATATTTAGCTCTGCACCTGTCGCGCAGGCTCTGCCATTTCGACTCCTGCCGGATAAGCCACGACAGAGCGGAAATACCAGTCGTTACGAAAATTAAACCGATTATTAAGAGCTTCCTGGGCATCGCTTATATATTCGAGTTATCGCTTGGTATATCAGTTGATATTTCAGTTACTCTTAATACTTCTTCTATGGTCGTCAGGCCTTGCTTTACCTTAACCAGGCCGTCATTATACAGGGTTTTATGGCCTCTTTCTTTGAACAGTGTACGCATGCTCGCCACAGACGGGTCCTTGTTAATCATATTACGGAATGCGTCGTCCATCAGGAGCATTTCATAGATTCCAACCCGCCCCAAATAACCCGAACTATGGCAATGCTCACAGCCGATACCATGATATAGCTGGGACGGGTCTATTCCCGCCTGCTCTACATGTATCCGCATTTGCTCGGGAATTTCGTAAAGCTCCTTGCACTTCGGACAAATTCTCCTCACCAGGCGCTGAGCAAGCACACCGTTGAGTGACGCTGCTATCAGGTACGGGTCGATACCAATATCGACCAGCCTGGTCACCGAGCTGGCTGCGTCGTTAGTATGAAGTGTTGAAAAGACAAGGTGACCGGTAAGTGCGGCCTGTACGGCAATCTTCGCCGTCTCGTGGTCTCGAATCTCTCCTATCATTATTATATCCGGGTCCTGCCTGAGCAGGGACCTGAGAGCCGAAGCGAAGTTCAGGCCGATTTTTTCCTGCACCTGTACCTGGTTGCAGATGTCGAGCTCGTATTCGACGGGGTCTTCGACGGTTGAAATGTTGAGCTTCTCGCCGTCCATTTGCGACAGGGCCGCGTATAAAGTTGTGCTTTTGCCGGAGCCTGTGGGGCCGGTTACGAGGAAAATTCCATTGGGCATAACTATCTGCCTTTGAAATGCATCGAGAGCATCCGGTTCCATACCCAGATGTTCCAGGCCGCGAATGACGGAGTTGCTGTCGAGGATTCTGATAACCACCTTTTCACCCTTGTTGGTGGGCAGTATCGAAATTCTAAGGTCTATCCCTCTGCCTCCGACAATAACCGAGACCTTTCCGTCCTGCGGCAGACGTCTTTCCGATATGTCCAGATTGGCCATAATCTTGATACGCGAAACCGTAGCTGGGTGCATCTTGGTCGGGCACTGCATTGTCTCAAAAAGCACTCCGTCGATACGGTATCGAATTCGGGTCTGCTTGCCTTTCGGTTCTATGTGAATGTCACTGGCTCCGGAGTTGATGGCGTTGCTGATAAGGTAGTTGACGAACTTGATGACCGGCGACTGACCGGCCATTCGCTCGAGGTCTTCGAAGTCCCGCTTTTCGTCCTCGACAACTTCGACATCGGCCATATCGGAAATAATATTATCGACGTCATAATCGATAATCTCGTCTCGTAAGGCGTCACACAACGTTTCGATATCCTGCGGCCGACATAGTACAACCTGTACCTCCATGCTGGTTTGCCTTTTAACATCTTCGATAGCAAATATATTGGCAGGATCACAGGTTGCTATGACGAGTGTTCCATCGGAAACGTTAACCGGACAGACACTGTTTTTCCTTACGAAGTCCAGCTCGATACCAAGCTGCTCAAACAGGTTTTTGTCAAGCTCTTCCGGTGTAACAGGGCGAAATTCCATTCCATACATCTGTGCCTTTGCCTGGAGAATGTCGTCGGCACTGACAAAGCCGCTGTCCGTGAGAATCTGCTCTATCTTTCCTTCCGGCTGTGATTGCTGAGTCTGCCTGAGCTGTTGATATTGCTGTTGACTGATTTTGCCCTGTTGAAGCAGTGTGTCGATGATATCCGCTGCCGCGGTCGTTTGCGGTTGGCCCTGCAGTTGTTCGAGCTCTTCCTGAGGGACATAAAGATATGATAATCCTTTTATATGCTCGTTGCCTTGGTCGCCCTGCGGGAAACTGTCATCCGGGGCCCTGTTTTTTCCAAATTCGAATCCGCCGAGTTTCATTTCTTCGTTAGCACCTTAAATAATAGTTCAAAAAACCTCGTCGTGTACTATTTAGACGAGGTATAGCCGGACCGGCCACCGTGAACCGGTGCCTAATAAAATATAGAAAACATTTCGGCTTGTCTCAAATCCCGCCTGCCTCGAAAAAATTGTCCGATAAAAAAGCAGGTTTAATAGTGTATGTTTCCGGGATGTGCTGAATGCTTTTAATAAGGTGTTACTTGAGCACCTGAACCGTACCCGGGTCGGTCAGGTCGACGTTGACCACAGCTCTTCGGTCCAGGTCATAGACGATATTGTCAACGACTGCTCCATTGAGGTAGCAGCGATGAAAGTCACTTCCTGTTGCCCTGACGATAGATGTTTGGGAGTCGTAAAACATTTGTCCGGCTGAGAATTGATTATCGGCGTCTTCGTAGGTAATACCCTCGAAAGCCCGCAAAGCAGATATCTCGTCTCGACCTTTTGTATTCGAGGAGAGTTCAATTTCTATCGCACCGGCTGAAGCAGTGATTTGTTGCTCGTTACGGCCGTTTACGACGGGAAAATAATCAGCGAGAATCTTATTTTCTCCGCTACGTGCAAGAACTCGATTTGAACGCAGGTCGAAAGTCAGGGTCTTGAAATCCCTTAAAAAAGCATAACATTTTTTCGTGATACTGAGCCCTCCTCTTTGTTCAACCGAATCCTGAACTTTGGAATTATCGACCGTGATTACACCGGGACCGGTGGCGGTGAAGACCTCTTTACCGGTGTCATAAACAAACTGTCTGCATTTGATTTTGCTGAATGCAACGAGACTGTCGGACTGGGTCTTAACATTTGATATTTGTACAACAGAGCCTTGTGCCGTGAATCTTTCTATACCAAGCGCCGATGCAGCAAGGTTCTGTTCTTCCTGTTTTGACAGGTCGATGGTTATCGCCGGAGCAGACAAAGTATATTTGTTTTGTGTATCGAGACTGCTTCTTGCCATAGTGCAAATGCAGTCACCTTCGAACATGAGCTGATTGTGAGCAGGCAGAAAAGTAGTTTTTTGTTTGGCATATATCTTGACTGGAACGGCGGCGCCGAGAGTTTTAGTTGACATAAAATCGTTCGCGTAAAAGATGAAATCACAGGGGCCTTCGGCAAGGACCCTGTCGGCAGCGGCATTATATCTTATTCTCGAGGCTGTGAAGCGGGCCAGTTCCGTTATGCTGTTAATCGGTGTGACTGCAATAACGGCATTATCGCCTGCGGTCAGGTAGTTGATTCCAGCAGAACCAAACAGACCCCCATCGGATGAGGCAATGTCAACGGCGACTTCCGGTGCAGTTAGTCGATATTTTCGAGCTGTGCCGGTATCAGCCCTTATCATATTACATACGCATTGTCCCCGGAAAAGGGCCTGATTCGATGCAAGAGAAAATTGTGCATTATCCTGTGCTGTTATCGTGACAGGGGCGTCTCCAAGATTGTAGGGCTGTGCCTCAGTACCTTTTGCAAAGTACTGCAAGCGGGACAGTCCCAGTGCCGAAATGTTTTCAGTGGACGAATCATACACTATTTCGTTAGCGGCGAACTCTGCGATTTTACCCTGGTCGGTAAGAGAAATGGCCGTGATGACCGCATCGTTTTGTGCAGAAACCTTTTTTACACCCTTTATCGCAAGAGAAGATGCATTTTTCTGTTCAGGCTGTAATTCGACTAAGATGCTTTGTGCCTGGAGGGTGTACTTTCTGGATTGTACGGGATTGTCCAAAATTGTCTCACAGAAGCAATTTCCTTCAAAAACTACTTTGTTGAGCGAAGGAGAGAAATGTACACTTTTTTTTGCTGTTATTCGCACAGGCTGAGCTTTTCCGGATGTGTCCGGGGGTTGTTTCCATAACGTTAGTTCCGATTGCCCTGTAGCCATGATGTTTCCTCCATCTGCAAAGTAGTCGATACGGGGCGCGATGAACCGGGCTGTATCTTTGGCTGAAGCGGTATCATGGGCAGTTGCAGTAGCGCCGCCTTCGGCGGCAATATGCTGCAATTCAACAGACTCGGCATCAGGAGACTCAGCCGCCAGGACAGCCGTAATTTTAGGTGCGGCTATTGTATATCGTCGCCCCTGTTCCGAGTCAGCGGGAGTAAATGTACCGATACAATCGCCTTCGAAAACGATACGTCTCGAGTCAGGGTGAAAACTAAGTTTGTCCTGTGCGGTTATGGTTACAGCCAGATTGTCATTATTTGCTGCATAATCTTTGATATGATATGTCAATTTCACCGGACCTGCGGCAACAGCCGTTCCTGCAAAAGCGTCATATTCTATCGCTTTGACACTCAGAGAGTTGACGTCATCACCTTTGGTTGTCCAGTCAGGATTTGACTGTACGGTTGTCGTTGCGCCCGCCAAAGTCGTTAATAATCCTGCCTGTGAAACAGGAACGTCCATAGGACAAACTACAAGGCCTTCGCTGCAGGTAACGACAACGTCGAAAAGGTCGTCTGCAATCGCATTTTCAGGATTGTTAATTTCTTCAGGTTCGGTATCAAGACGCCGTTCAACAGGTGCTTTGTCGCGGATTATGTTTTGTATGGTAAGACTTTCAGCCGCTGTGAGCACCTGGCCGGCGGAATGTACGACTACGTTTGTATTCAGTGTGGCCCTGTATTTGTCCACATCACCGGCTGATTTATCCGAATCGGCTTCATTAAGAACGGACTGAGGCTGAGTATTTGACGCGTCAGGGCGGTTATCTCCATTGCCCCAGCTCAACAGCTTCTTGTTGCTGACCCTGTTTATACACAGGCTTTCGAGTTCGATAATTCTGAACAGCTCCAGTCTGTCCTGCGCATAATTGTAAACAATCTCCAGACCTCTGCCGAGTAATTGCATATCTTTGGCTAATACCTTTACAGGTCCGGCGGTGAGGAACAACGAACGGTTACTAATGAAGACAATGTCATCAAGATAGATGTCAAACCGTTCCGTGCCGGCCAAGTCTTTGGCAGTGATATGAGCGACGACGTTGCCCCTGAGCGTAGCCTCTTTAATATCGGTAGCGCTCTCCAGTTCCTCGGCGAGCACAACGCCCGTTTCTGCGGTTATCCGACAGATAAAATCCCGCTGGTACAGATTCAGGAAGGGTTTCGAAATTTCCCATTGGTCATCTGTCTTGTGAAGCAGCTCTTCAAACCCGAACTCCCGGCTGATTTGCTTGTCGTTGTTGAAGTTGACAAACTTTGCTTTTTGGACCGCGCCGATGCCAAGTGCCCCTATCCTGCCTACCTCATTGGAGTCGGTCATCTCTTTTGATTGAGGCTCACCGGGCGTTTCTATTTTTATCCTGGATTTGCCGCCGAGGTATGTAAACAGAAAATATACTGCCAGAACAATCTGCAAAGCAAATAATCCCACATATATTTTTCGCTGGTTCAAACGCATAAAAAATAATCCCAAAGGACAAAACCTGCGTCGGTTCAACGACAACTTGTCCGGATTATGAAATTGCCCTTACCCCCATCCGTCCGAATCAGTCGAGCCGAATTCCTTTTTGCTGGAGCCAGTTTTTCAAATCGCCCATCTCGTTATTGAATATCTCGTTGTCATAATCCTCTTCAAGTTTTCTGATATTCCCTGCCAGCTCGGGCTGCTGCTCGACAAGAATGTTCAGCCGTTTTTCAAAACCCTCGCTGCTCTGTTGCATATCATCCAGTGGTATTTCAATTTCAAGAATGCCCGCAAGCCTTCTGACGATGGAGGTGATGCACATAGGGTTATATCCCTGTACATAGGCAGGAATGGTACAGACAAAACTTACCATTTCGATATTGTGATGAGCAGCCATATTTGTCAGGAAAGTTACGACGCTGGCTGGCCCTTCATAGTTGGAAAATTTAACGCCGTAATGGACAAAAGTATCTTTCAGGTCCGGGTGCGATACAGAGCAAAACAGCCTTGGTTCTCGCGTGTGCGGAACAAGACCTGCTACGCTGCCTATAAAGTATATCCTCTCAATGCCGAATTGCCTGCAAACTTCAAAGACAGCATCGGCGAAGATGTCCCAATTGACATTGGGCTCGGTCCCTGAGAACAGCAGGAGATTGTGCTCAGGGCAGCAGTAAAAATTATTGGAGGGTAACTCGTAAGCCTTTACAAGGCCGTCCTCGATTTTACAGTGGGGCCTGAATATCGAGGCTACCTCCATAGAGCCAGGAAAATTATAAAGATAAAGACCACCGGGCCTTATTTGGGCAACTTCTTTGGCTTTGAGCTTGTCAACCAGATAGTTGATTGTGCCTGTTGAAACGTCGCCGCCGTCCATCCATCCGGACAAACCCATTAAAAGCCTGCCTTTATTGAGACTGCACTTTTCGCTAATAATAAGAGTGTCGTTATTCATTGCTAAATCCTAAGCTCTAATTTCATCAGATGTTGTATCAATATGAAGCCGTTAAATCCAGCCAAAAATGGATACGTCAGACGAAGGCAGCTGGTTTGGAAATTAATAAAAATGACTTGTTATGCGCGGATTATGTCGGCGATTTTCATCAGGCGGGATGTATTGTCGCGTTCGGCTTCTGAGAGTTTGTCGAAGATGAACTTTATGGTCTGCTGCATCTCCGGAATGACGACGTGTTCGAGTACGTTGACTCTTCGGCGGGTCATCTGCAGTTCGACGGCCAATAAACGGGCCTGCTTTTCTTTTTCGGCCAGCTCAATCAGCTTATCGAACGCTTTTTCAAGGGCAAGTAACGCTACGTCAAGCTCGCCCGATGTTGTCGCAAAGCCGTAGCATATAATTTCGCCGGCCATCTCTTTGGCCAGGTGCGGTACCTTGACGTTCATAATATTGGCAAGCTGAATGGTCAGGCTGAACTTTTTGGTAGGTATCTCCAGTGCAGCCTTGATGTCTTCCGGCTCCATCGTTGCCCTGGCCAACATAAATCTGCGACAGGTCTCAAGCAGTTGCTTTTCGACCTGTTGGCGCAGTGGCTGAATTTTTTTGGCAATTTGCATCAATTGGCGTGAAATCTCATCACGTTTTTCGCTGAGCAGATGATGTCCGCGTACCCCCAAGGCCAATCGCCTTCGCAGGTGCAGCAACTCCATTCTTGTCGGATTAACTTGCAGCATATTTCGTCGCCCGTCGCAAGGCCCACGGCCCTCGTTAGAGTTTGTTAATAAGGTTAATCAGCATACGCATTTCGTGATTTAAGAGTTCTGCTAATTCTGCCAGTTCATTATCGGTAATATACTTTCGTCTATGAGCAATGATTGATTGAGTGTCCAGTTCTGCACAGGAACCCAATGAAATTTCGAGAAAATGTCTGTACTCTTTGCTGTGGCCTCTGACAAAACCTTCTGATATGTTGGAAGGGATGGAGACAGAGGCTTTTCTCATTTCAATTGTAAGACCATACAATTCTTCTCGTGGAAATTTTGCTGTTAATTCATATACCATATCGACAATCTCAATGCCTTTTTGCCAGACCTTGAGGTCTTTGTAATCCTTCACTTTCATTCGCTCTTGTCCTTGAACGAGTCACGAGGGCCGGGCGACGAGTCACGGTTGTTCTTGCGGAAGCGGGGCATGTACTTTTCAATCAGTTTAACGTCGATGCGCTTCAACTCGGCGTTCTCAAACATACTAAGCAGTTCCCAGCCCAAATCGAGAGTTTGCTCGATGGTACGGTTTTCATAGTAGCCCTGTGAAACGTACCTTTCCTCGAATTTGTCAGCGAAGGTCATAAACTTTCTGTCTTCGTCGGAAAGGGCGTCCTCGCCCATAATGGTCGCAAGCTCCTGGGCCTCCTTGCCGCGTGCATAAGCAGCATAGAGCTGGTTATATAAATCCGCGTGGTCTTCGCGGGTTTTATCAGGCCCGATTCCTTTGTCTTTCAGACGTGACAGGCTCGGCAGGGCGTCGACCGGCGGCGCTATAGCTTTTCGATGCAGCGACCGCGAAAGAATAATCTGTCCTTCTGTAATATAGCCGGTCAGGTCAGGCACCGGATGGGTCTTGTCATCTTCGGGCATAGTCAGGACAGGCACCATTGTGATGGAGCCTTTCTTTTCTTTGATTCGGCCTGCCCGTTCATAGACAGTCGCGAGGTCGGTATAAAGATAACCGGGGTAGCCGCGTCTGCCCGGCACTTCCTTTCGGGCGGCGCTGATTTCGCGAAGGGCCTCACAGTAGTTTGTCATATCGTTAAGAATAACCAGCACGTGCATATCCCGCTCAAAGGCCAGATACTCAGCAGCGGTCAGGGCGAATCTCGGAGTGGCGATTCGTTCGATAGCAGGGTCGTTTGCAAGGTTAATAAACATAACCGCTCGTTCGATTGCACCTGTTTCGGTAAGGTCGTTGATAAAGAACTGAGCGGCTTCGAAAGTAATGCCCATAGCAGCGAAGACCACCGCGAACTGCTCACCTTTGCCGCGGACGGTTGCCTGCCGGGCAAGCTGTGCGGTCATATCATCGTGAGGCAGGCCGGCGCCGGAAAAGATTGGAAGCTTCTGTCCGCGTACCAGCGGATTCAGCCCGTCAATTGTTGATATTCCGGTTTGTATAAACTCGTTGGGGTAGTCCCTGGCTGACGGGTTAATCGGTGCGCCGTTGATATCGAGTGACTGTTCGGGAATGATTGCCGGGCCGTCGTCTTTCGGCTCACCGAGGCCGCTGAAAACACGTCCGAGGATTTCAGGCGAGACGTTGAACGTCAGCGGCTTGCCGAGAAAGCGAACAGTGCTTTGGTCAACGTCAATACCGCTTGTACCCTCGAAGACCTGAACGAGGACCTTGTCTCTTTCAACCTGCAGGATTTGGCCGTGTCGAATCGAGCCGTCGCCAAGCTCGATATCGACGATATGGCCGAACCTGGCATCATCGACTTTCTCGACCAGCATCAACGGGCCGTAGATATCTGTTACAGTCTGATATTCCTTGAGCATCTTGTTACACCTTTACCGGTTGGAGTTCTTTTATCTGTGTTTCAATTGTATTTCTTATCTCGCTGATTTTTTTCATTTCTTTCTGTGGTATATATTTGGCACGTGCGATTTCTTCGCGTACTGGCAGCTTGAATATGTCCGCTGTATCGGCGCCGGCTTCGATAGCCTGCAGCGCTACCTTGTGGAAGTGCAGCACCATCTTGAGCATTTCATACTGTTTTTCAAGTGATGTAAACGTGTCGACCTCGTGAAAAGCGTTCTGGTGCAGGTAGTCCTCACGGATAGAGCGAGAGGTCTCCAGTGCCAGTCTGTCTCTCGGCGATAAGGCCTCAGCCCCGACGAGCCGGACGATTTCCATAAGGTTCGATTCCTGTTCGAGAAGACTCATAGCTTCTTTAATCATCTGGTCCATCTCAATGCCCTGGTCCTTATTCTCAAAGCATCCTTTCAGATATTGCTTATAGAAGGAATAGCTGGTCAGCCAGTCTATGGCAGGGAAGTGTCTCTGATAAGCCAGCTTGGCCATCAGCGACCAGAAGACTTTTACTACGTGCAGAGTCGCCTGAACGACCGAATCGGACAGGTCACCGCCGGGCGGACTGACCGCACCGATAACAGATAATGCGCCTTCGCGCTGCGGTTTGCCCTGGCACTGCACACGACCGGCCCTTTCGTAGAAAGATGCGATTCGGGCGCCAAGATACGCAGGATAGCCTTCCTCTGCCGGCATTTCTTCGAGGCGCGTTGAAATCTCACGCATCGCCTCAGCCCAACGGCTTGTGCTGTCAGCCATCAGTGCAACGGTGTATCCCATGTCGCGGAAGTATTCGGCAATAGTGATGCCGGTATAAACCGACGCTTCGCGGGCAGCTACGGGCATATTCGATGTATTTGCAATCAGCACCGAACGTCTCATCAGCGGCTCGCCGCTTCGTGGGTCTTTCAGTTCAGGGAATTCGGTCAGTACATCGGTCATTTCGTTACCGCGTTCTCCGCAGCCGACATAAACGACGATATCCGCATCGACCCACTTGGCCAATTGGTGCTGCACAACTGTTTTCCCCGTACCAAACGGCCCGGGCACACAAGCCGTCCCGCCTTTTGAGATAGGGAAGAATGTATCAACGACACGCTGACCGGTAACCAGTATTTTGTTCGGTTCCAATCTTCGTATGACGGCCCGCGCATTACGCACAGGACATTTCTGCATCATCTGCAATTTTGTTTCGCCGTCTTTTGTCTTTACTGTTCCGATTGTATCTATAACGGTATAGTCACCCTCTTTAAGACCCTCTATCGTACCATCGGCTTTCTGCGGGACCATTATTTTATGGTTGACCAGCGAGCTTTCCTCGACCTGTCCGATGATGTCACCGGAGCCGACCTTTGAGCCGTTATCGACGGTGGGTTTGAAGTGCCACTTTTTTTCTCTGCCCAGACCGGGCACCGTGATGCCGCGACTCATAAAAGCACCTTCAGCTTCATAAAGCGCGTTGAGCGGCCGCTGGATACCGTCGTAAATACTCTCAATCAGACCGGGTCCGAGCTCTACGCTCAGCGGGGCCTGCGTATCGACAACAGGTTCGCCCGGCCCGATACCGACGGTATCTTCATAGACCTGAATAGAAGCCAGGTCTTCATGCAGCTCGACTATCTCACCAATCAGGTTGAGCTTGCCTACCCGCACCACGTCGTACATTCGCGAGCCGGTCATACCTTCGGCCACGACAACAGGGCCTGCAATTTTTACCGTTCGTCCTTCTCTTGCCTCTGCCATTATTTGGAACCTCTACTAATCAGTTACTTTTCAGGACATTAATACCCATCGCCAGCTTCAAAGCCCGGCCGAGACTTCGCGTGGCGAAACCCTCGGATTCGGTAGTGAACGGAACTACCAGGACGCAGGGCAGCGTCTTTTGTCGAACAGCGACGAAAACCTGCTCAGCCTGCGGCGCGATGTTCTCAGCCACGACTACCAGTGAGTATTTTTCCTCGAGTATTTTTTTGGCGCTATCCACTATAGATTGACTCTCATCTGTGACATCGAACGTATCGACGCCCAGCGCCGAAAACGGCATCACAAAATCCGAACTGCCCAATACAGCTATTGCGTTTTCCATTATTCTCCAATTCGGTCCAGAATCAGTTGTGTCTGTAGATTGTTCTTCTTCGAGGTCAGTATCAGTCTGACCGTGCGAATCTTACCTTTTTTAGTCAGTAGATAAGCGATTACCGGCTGAGGTCCTGCCGTTATCTGCTGGGTCTGCTTAAGAAATCCCGCAATGTACTTGTCGGCGCCGGCATCGAGTTTCAGGAACGATTTGTTGGCTGAAAGATAATCGATGCCCGAATCGACCATTTCATAGTAGGGCGTCGCAAAGAACAAGTCAGAGACAGCCTCGTACCCGGCATCGAGGCCGTGCTTTAGACGCTCAATCTCAAGGTATCCGCCCTCGACGAAGACGTCGCGCAGCTCCGACTCGGTGAACTTGAGGCGAAGCATCGTTTTGATATTGAGGATATCGACCTGAATTCTGAAAAGACCTTCGAGAAAATCGCTTTTCAATTCACGTGCCGTTGAAATTTTGTAACGGGCCTGTGAAGCATCGAGGGCAAAGTCAATGTCTCTGACGTTCTTATTTTTGTAATATGCCAGCACCGCATCCTCTATCGCTTCCTGCATATAATCAGGCAGGGGGGTATAGTCCTCCTGTTCGAATATTTGCTGAAATTCATCCGCGGGTATGCTGCCTCCGTCGCTGTAATCAATGCCGACGGGTTTGTCCGTCAATTGCCTTCGCAGAGCAAGACGCAGATTTGCAAAGTCGTCCTTCTCCTTAAGCAACTGCACCAGTGGATCATCGAGCATCAGGCTTACAAACAAATCCCTCACTTCGGAACGTTTTTGAAGCAGCATTTGTTCGACCTGTTCAAAATCTTTCACCCCGGAAGACAGGGTGTACTCTGTGGAGCTCAGCATATCCAGTGCCGCAGCGAAATCCGAAGCATTAGCCAGGTCAACCAGCGTTGCCCTGCTGAGTAACAGGGTTTCGAGTGCACGCACTTTAGCAACGGCAAATGTGTATCGCCAGTCGTCACCACCTATGGGCGGATAGATATAAAAATCGATTGTCGGTGCCTGTTCAACTGCGTTCATTTATTCACACATTCGCAAACAATTCTTTAGCCAGCTCTATCTCCAGCTCTTTCTTCGCGTCATCGAGCAGCACCGCCAGAGAGACATTATTTCTGATTTTACCACGCTGTAGGATAAATCCGCCTCCAATTGCCTGTTTTTCCTGCGACAATCTGAGATTGCCGTGAAAACCGGGACCAAGCTCGCGATTGACCTGCTTGATAAACTCGTGGTCGAGCCTCTTTTCGTTTATATCGACAATGACTTCCTCGTCGCCGGTTTCGACCGCGGCTTTGGTAAGTTTCTTCATTAGCTGTTGGTACTGCTCGTCCGGCATCAGGGCAAGCTGCTCTTTGGCCTTGTCAAAGACCTCCTGCAGCAGTTTTCTTTTTTGTGCCAGGTATTTTTTAGCTATATCCATCCTGGCTGCGGCGAACATCTGAGCCTTTTTGTCCTCGGCCGCCTTTTTCGCAAGCTGGTTGGTTTGTTCTTTGTATTCGCTCAACTGCTTATCGAGCTGAGCCTGTTCTTCAGAAAGCTTTTGCTGAGCATCGGATTTTATCTTGTCGGCTTCGCCCTGCGCTTCGGACAGTATCTTGTTTATTACCTGTTGGGCTTCCATCTGCACGGTCCTGTTGATTAAAAATCAAAGTTTATTGTTTTATGCGGCAGCGGTCGCTGCGGCAGGCCAACTGATTCCGAACCACAAAATAAACAATGTTACCAGCAGTCCGAGAATCGCGTAAATCTCGACCATAACGGCGTAAACGACACCGGCCTTGAACGCCATCTCCGGTCTCTTTGCGGCCATCAAGATACCGCCGGCGCACACCTTGCCCTGCTGAATCGCACTAAACAGGCCCGCAATTCCGACAGGCAGGCACGCTGCCAAAATCTGCAGACCGAGTACAACGCTTATTTCCTCGGAAAGTCCGCCGCCGAAGAAATTCATCTGCAGCATCACGATGAAGGCGCCTAAAAAGCCATAGAAACCCTGCGTGCCCGGCAGCACGACCATAACGAACATCTGGCCATACCGCTCCGGTTTTTCACTGAGCACACCCGTTGCGCTCCTGCCGGCAATACTGATACCGACTGCCGAGCCGATACCGGCCAGAAAAGCCGCTAATCCCGCTCCCAGCAAAGCTAATGCCATTCCATAACTCATTGCCTGTCCTGCCTTTCTTGTATCAAAGAATTATTCATTCTTGCTGTCGATATATATGTATTCATATTGCCTGGTCAGAGGCTTAAACTGCCTGCCTCCGCCAATCAGGAACTTCGGGAAAAATTCGACATACTGCAAACGCAGTGTATGTACAAACGCGCTTAATACAGCCAGCAGCATATTAAAGATGTGTCCACCGATGAGAATCATTATCATAACAATAAATCCGACCAGGGGTATATCGCCGGATATTTTGGCGATAACGTTAATAGCCATGGCAAGTCCCGCCCCGACCATACCCAAGGCCATCAATCGCAAATAACTCAGCACGTCGCCGAGGTAAAACACACTGCTGAAAAGGTTGTAGAAACCCATTCCCAGCCGTGCCCCGATACCACCTTCTCGATGACTGAACAGGAAAATCATAACAGCAGGCACAATCGCCATATATCCGAAAATAGTACCGACCTCAGCAGGTATAGCTCCGGCCTTGCTCGCGCCGAACAGGACAATTGAGTTGAGCATAACAATCCAGGTCAACTGGTCGCATATCGCTGAAACAAAGTCCTTTTGACGGATGTTATGAAAAAAGGCGATGACCAGCCCAGTAATGAGCTGGAAGTAGCCTAAACCTATCGCCAGGCCGAAAAACATCATCGGGGTCTTGAACGGGTCGAACCATAATGCAAGACTCTTATCCTTCATACCCGGAATGAATTTCTGAACCGCGTCGCCGAACCAGCCGCCGGTCAGCGCACCGACGACAATAGTAGCTACCGCGCACAGGGCCAGCATATAGAGCAGTTTTTTATCGCCCTGCATCTTGATGATAAATACCGCAAGTAAGGCGAGCATCAACAGTCCATACCCGGCGTCTGCGATGCACATTCCGAAGAACACTGCAAAGAACGGGGCAAGAAATGCAGTCGGGTCGAGATTAAAATGCTGCGGCATTCCGTACAGACGCGTCACTACCTCGAAAGGTCTGACTATTCGTTTGTTTTCTATCTCGACGGGAACCTCTTCACCTTCGGCAGGAGCGATTTGAGAAACTTGAGCAGCTCCGAAACCGGCAATGATTTGTTCGAGCCGTTGATAATTCTTTTTTCTTACCCAGCCTTCGAGGATGACTGTCCGTTCGGTAGCGGGGCAGTCGCTGGCAGTCTGCTCTCTGTTCAGCAGGTTGACGTAATAGTCGTGCAAAATCTGCAACTTGACAAAATCTCGGGCCAAATCCTTTGCTTTGTCCTTCAGTTTGTTCAACTCTTGCTGCGCCTGTTGTAACTTCTTGTTGTTTTCATTTATCAGCTCGGCGACAGTACCGCTCATATCCTCAAAACTAACCGACTCAAAATCAGCCGAACGCAACAGCTTTTGAACGTCGGAGGCTTTATCTTTCAGGGACACGACAAGAATTGCGACTTGTGTGCCTGCGCTGCCGACCTGCTCGATTGCCGCATCGGCCTGCGACAGGGCTTCAGTTAAATTATCGAACTTGTTGACCGGCAGCAGACCCGCAAGGCAGGCTGTCTTTTGAAGCCCGGCCAGCTCTTTAACATCGATATCGAGAGGGGCCCAGGGCCGCAACCTTTTCAGAGTGTTCTGAATGTTTTCTATTTCACCGTAAAGTTTGTCAATCCCGGATTCGACATCCAGAGCCGACTTTGCCAGCTCATCTACTTTTTTATCTTTAATGACGCTGTCATAACGAGTCTTATCGACTACAACACGAGGCGCCAGTGCCGCAGTCAGACCTTTCGGTGTATCCGCATAATGCCGAAGGAAAGCTACACTTTTTGATACGAGATTGAGTTTTTCTTCCAACTGACGCGGCCTGTCACCCGATGTCTCAAGGTCAGGATAGTATTTGCTCACCATAGCCTCTTCGGCGTTCAGTATCTGGCAGATGCCGCTTTGCTGCAGCGTCTCCAGAAGCTGAGAGGCCTGTGACTTATGGCAGGCAATCAGGATTTTCTCCATTGAAGAGATGGCCATGCTTAGCCCTTAAGGTACTCCATTACTTTATCCGCTGCTGCGGGGATTTTTGGTGTTACTTTTTTTTGAAGGTCATCGCGGTCTCTTTGGCCCTGCTCGTCGAGTTTTTCTACTTCGGATTTTCCTTCGGCTTCGGCCTTGGCAGTTGCCTGGTCAATCGACTTTTTTCTTTCCTGCTCGGCCCGTTCCGTTTTCTCCTGCTTTTGTTTGCGGAACTGCTCGGCCTGTTGATGCGCATCGGCCTTGGCCTGCTCTATAATTTGAGTCGCCTGTTTCTCGGCGTCCTTTATTTTCTTTATGAGCTCCATTTGTTTCTCCGGATACCAGCCTTATCGATAGAAATGAGGAAGATATTATATTTTTCGGCTAATAACAAGGGATATAGGCAAATTTCTGGACTAAAGAAGCGAATCTACCTTTGCTGCTAACTGCTTGACATGGCTGAGCGACTCGACAAAAGCGGCCTGCTCGGCATCATTCAAATCAAGCTCGACGATTTTTTCGATGCCCCGAGCGCCCAATATCGCCGGTACGCCGACGTGATATCCGCCTGCTGAGTATTCTTTGTCGCAATAAGCACAGCAGCAGACAGTGCTCCCTGTATCTTGCAGGATTGCCTTAGCCATTTTAACAGCACCGGCAGCGGGGGCGTAATAGGCGCTGGAGCCGAGCAGGTTCACAACCTCGATACCGCCATTACGAGTCCGTTCAATCAAGGCCTCAATTTTATCTTCGCTGAGAAGACTGGTAAGGGGTTTATCGTTTACGGTTGTTAATCTGGGCAAAGGGACCATGTCGTCGCCGTGACCGCCCATCAGCATAGGTTTAACTTTCCGGCTGCTGATGCCGAGCTCAATCGTAATGAAATATGAAAACCGCGCACAATCCAGCTCACCTGCCATTCCCATAACTTTTCTTTTCTCGAAACCGCTGACCTTCGCCGCGGTATAGACCATTGCGTCGAGCGGATTGCAGACTACTATTATAAAGCTTCCGGGGGAGTATCTGACGATTTGTTCGGTGACGCTTTTAACAATACCGACGTTCTTTGCCAGCAGGTCGTCTCTGCTCATACCGGGTTTTCGCGGCAGACCACTGGTAATAATAACTATGTCGCTGCCTTTAGCCTTCGCCCAGTCTGTAGTACCCGTGATGCTGACGTCATAGCCGCTCAGCGGCGCAGCTTCTGCCAAATCGAGGGCCTTGCCTTGTGCAAGACCTTCGACAATATCTATTAAAACAATATCAGCGAGATTCTCCATCGCCGCCAGATGCGCTGTCGTAGCTCCGACGTTACCCGCCCCAACAATGGTAATTTTTCTGCCTGCCACGACTTCCTCCTGAGTATAAAGGACCTTGTCTTAGCCTAATCCGGCCAATTATACGAAGCTGGTTGTTTATTTCTAATGAAAAATCTTTTAGAACCAAGCTCATTATGATATAATAAGTAGTTACCACAATGGACGGAGAAAATAACAATTCGCAGGACATAGCCTGGACTGAAACGTTCGACGATGAATATCTGCCGCCCGGCGCAAAACCTCTTTGTCCAAGATGCCTTCAGCCGTGCGACCCGCATCAATACTACTGTACTAATTGCGGCTGCAACGAAGCGATAAATCCTCTGACAACTTATATACCTTATGTCCGCATTCGATTTAACATCGGGATTCTTATAAAGCTTTACCGCCGCGCATGCGATAGCGGAAATCCATTATTGCTCCGAATAATCTATGGAGCAATTGCGGTCTTCTGGGTATTATCCTTTATTCACTGAATCACATAGATTACCGACATTTCCCTGTCGGCACAAACCTCCATAAGTATTTATAAAGTCATCCGGACGTAAATAAAATAAAACATAGAGAAGTTAGGCAACGCAAGACATTCTTTTTGACAGGCGCTTGAAAATACATATTAACGTCCAACTCGTATGCATTTATCCCATATTAAAAACTTCGATGTTTTTCAATCTTTTGTTAAGTTCGCCATTTGGCTTTGACGATTATTATTAACAGCCTGTATCTTTCGTGATTAAAATACGAGTCAACGTCCAGGGGACGATGACTAACAAACCAAAAAAATTACACGGAGATACGGGCATTTTTATTACCCTATCGTATCAGGCTGCAAAGCTTCAAATCACCCAGTAATAGTTCCAATAAAAAGACCGCCTTTCAGTCCTCATCTGAGAGTAGAGTTTCATCCTGAAAATCATCGACTTTATGATTAACCGCTGTGTACCTGGCGCCGATAAAAAGGATTGCGGCGCAAAGTTACTATATACTTGACAATGGACAAATAGAGTTACATAATATCTATGTGAGGAAACTTCTGCAAAGGCCCCGGTATTGATATGCGTCTGGTTGTTAAAAAAGCGGATTCGGTCATAAACGAGCTGCAGTTCGGGTCCGGGCCGGTGAATATCGGCAGGCACGCCGACAGCCAGGTCTTCCTGCCCGACAAGACTGTCTCACGATATCACGCCGTCCTTTACAGCACACAGGAGGGAGACTGGATGGTCGAAGACCTCGATTCGGTCAACAAAACCTTCCTTAACGGTAAACCCGTCCACAAATCAGGTATCAAAAGTGGAGACACTCTTCGCATTGTCGATTTCACGATAGAGATTAATATCGAAGATGAAACCATCGCGGGTGAACCTATTAATCTGGATGATACTCTCACGACCGCTGTCGAAGATTCAGGTGACACTCAGTCAAAAGACCCACACGAACCGAAGGTAATCGTAAGACGAACGGACTCCGGCCGTGCTCCCGATATCAAATTACCCGTAGGCCGTTCCGCTGCTTTCGCGCAGGCCACTGAGGCTATCTGCAAGGCAAACAGCCTCGAAGGTGTGCTCAAAGTACTTCTTACAATCTCGGCCAGACAGTTTAGCGCCTTTCATACATGGGCGGCATTGAGAAATACACCAAGCGGTCCTATGCAAGTACACGCCGGGAAATCAAGAGATGGAAAGACCGTCAGCCTGGAGCAACTGAGACTAAGCGATAAGATTAATCAGACTATTGAAAAACAGCAATTTCTGCTCATTCCGAGGATACCTCCCAAGCGGCAAGAGCAGCCCATAAAGTCGGCATTGATTGCGCCGGTCGCCGGTGAAGGAGGCTGCTTCGGCGTGATATACATTGACAATGATATGGCCCACGAACGCTACGATATCAGCGACCTCGACTACCTGATGCTGCTGGCGATTCACACCTCGACCATTGTCGAGAACTTCTGAGGTCCTGCCCGCAATCTATTGCCTTTTATATTTGCCCATCAGTTGGCCCTGGGCGAGGATGTGGCCTTCCATTTTCTTCAAAAGAGTTTTTTTGTTGAGCACTTCTGCGGATTCAATCATCGTATCGAGAGCATATATTTTGAAGTAATATCTATGCGTACCGCTGGGTGGACAGGGGCCGCCATATCCAGTTTTGCCGAAATCAGTTATCCCCTGTCTTGTGCCGTCAGGCAGTTTTTCGTCAACAGGGAAAGCCTCCGCAAGTTCCTTTTTATCAGCGGGCAGGTTATACAGCACCCAGTGGACCCACGTTCCCATCGGCGCATCCGGGTCGTCGCTAATCAGGGCAATGCTCTTCGTACCATCCGGAAGTGAATCCCATTTCAGCGGCGGCGATATGTCCTCGCCGTCACAGGCATATTTTGGCGGTATCATACCACCCTCATTGAAAGTCGAGCTTGTAATTTTAATTTCCATAGTATTTCCTCCCTTATCATTAGCCTTAATTCCTAAATTCGTATCCAGTAATTCACAGACGCACCAGAGCATAGGGGCCTGGCCGTGCAGGTCCCCCAGTACTCTTGGTCTTTTAAGATAGTACTCAATATTATTTTTCTGACCCGTACCCGTGCATATTTCTCTCAAATTTGCTTTGCTATCCAGGTGGGCACATAGGGCGTCCCAAGCTTTTTGCACGGCGGGTCGGTATTCATCACCTTCGAGCCAGCCGTATTTGACTCCTGTAACCATTGCGTATGTAAACATTGCAGTACATGAGCTTTCAGCCCATGAATACTGGTAGTCAATCAACTGTCGCCACATCCCGTTTCCAGACTGGTATTTTAAAAGAGTAGCCATCATCTTAAGATAGCCGGCCAAAATCTGTTTTCTTTTTGGATGGTCCTTCGGCAGCAATTTTAGGACCTCAGTCAGGGCCGACGCCACCCAGCCGTTTCCTCGTCCCCAATAGAAGTGGTATTCAGGACCGTGGTAAAACAGACCTGTAGGCTGCTGCAGCTTTTCGAGATACGCGGCAATCTGTAATGCGGCCCTGTCCGCGTATTTGATATCGTCGGTGGCCCTGTGTGCCTGTATCTGCAGCATACCGACCATGTACATATCGTCAATCCACCAGCGGCTCTGATTCGTTAAACCGTCCTCGCGGGGATTCTTCCATTGCCTATCTGCGAAAGATAAACCAATCTCGAGAAATTTTTTGTCATCGGTTTGCATATAAATTTCCAGCGGTAGAATACCTATGACACTTTGGTCCACGTGCTGCCGCAGTGAAATGAGTTTATCATTGTCGAATATGCCGGCGTATCGTTTATTTAATTCGGCAAGCAATTCCTTATTGCCGGTAAGCCCGGCAAAACGGTATGCACTGTAAGCGGTACACGCCTCGGCATAGTGCAGGCCTCTGTCACCGTAAAGCATATAATCCTTACGGCCAAGCAGGTTTTTGACCAGTCGGTTTCCTATTTCCGTCGGTGTTTGGCCCTGTTTGTAGATGATTATGCTTTCGTCTGCCGTGGTGGGTAATAAGAGTAAATTAACAAACAGAAAAAGAAAAAAAGAACACGAAAGTTTTCTTGGACTAAAAATCATTTCGAGGTTACCTTCAATAATTTGACCTTATTTCAACGGTTCTATGGTATTATTCAACTCTGTGCCGGTCAAGCACCGATTAACTCTGCAATCCGGTCTTTCACCAAAAACGCTGCGGAAAGGAATGCAATCAGCCACATTGTAAATTTGACGTCACGGATTTTGCCGCAGACTGCCTTGATAACGACAAACGATATAAAGCCGAACGCCAGACCCGTGCTGATGCTGTAGCTAAGGGCAATCATCACCATAATAATAAAGGCCGAGAACGCCTCATCAAGCCTTGAAAAGTTAATGTTTTTGACTTCTTTGGCCATAAACAAGCCGACCATAATCAGCGCCGGAGCCGTGGCGTATTTAGGCACGATTTTAACAATCGGTATAAATACAACCGCCAGCAGGAACAACAGACCAGTAACGACAGAAGTCAGCCCGCTGCGTCCGCCTTGCTCTATGCCCGCCGCCGATTCGATATATGAAGTCGTCGTCGAAGTTCCGAAAAGTGCGCCTATCATTGTTGCAATGGCATCGAGACTGAGAAGCCTGTCGAGGCCCTTGATATTGCCCTTATCGTCGACCATTTTGGCCTGGTGACAGCACGCCGCCAGTGTTCCGACGCTGTCGAACATATCGATGAACATCAATGTGAAGATGCTGCCGAAAAAGCTCCACTTCAATGCGCCGACGATATCAAGCTTTAGTGCGATAGGAGTAATATTGATATCCATTGAAACAACCTGCTGCGGCACGGGCGTTAGTCTGGAAGCCATAGAAACCATCGCAGCGATAATGATTCCTATAAGCAGAGCGCCTTTTATTTTCATTATTTCGAGAAATACCATAACCAGCAAACCCAGAAGCCCAATCAGCATCGTGGCGGTAATCGGTCCGGCCCCGACTAAGGTTATATCATCTTTGACGATAATCCCCATATCCTGTAAACCAATGAACGTAATGAACAGCCCGATACCAACGGCAATAGCTGAAATAAGCGAAGCAGGTATAGCTTCGACTATTTTCTTACGAAGCCCCAGAAGCGTCAGAATCAGAAACAGCAGGCCCGAGATAAATACAACGCCCAGCGCACTTTGCCAGTCCATTTCACCGCTGACGACAAGGTAGGCGAATATCGAATTAAGCCCCAGCCCCGGCGCCATTGCGATAGGGGCGTTGGCGAACAGGCCCGTAAGAATAGTTACAAGCCCCGATACAATACAGGTTACAGCTATAAGGGCATTTTTATCCATACCGGTCGGGCTCAGGATATTGGGGTTCGTAAAAATGATATAAGACATTGTCAGGAACGTCGTAGCCCCCGCGACGACTTCGGTGCGAATACTGGTTTGCTTTTTCTCGAGTCCAAAGAAATTGTTGAGCATACAAGAGCCTCCGTGAAATCCTGAATCTCAATCAATGCGAGCGATAGGAGTCGAACCTACACGTCCCTAAGGACACAAGGACCTAAACCTTGCGCGTCTGCCAGTTCCGCCACGCTCGCGATTGTCGGGATACTCCGATTTACTCGGCTTTTTCTTTCCCGCTTACCTTCTCGATACGCTTCTCAGCTTTTTCGAGTATGCTCCTGCATTGCTTTATCAGGGCCATGCCTCTTTCATACTGACTGAGGCTGTCCTGCAGGGGTATTTGGCCTTGTTCAATCTTCTGCACAATGCCACCGAGGTCCTTGATTGCCTGCTCGAAGCTCATTTGTGACGTATCATCTTTTTCTTTTTTATCTGCCATAATTTACTCACAATATTATTTAACGAATCCGAGCACATCCGGTAGCCACATTGATAACGCCGGTACGAACGTCGTAATAATAAGCGTTACTACCATCGCCACAAAGAACGGGAGAATATGACGCATGATTTTTGTGACTGTCGTGTTCGTTACGCTGCAGCCGAGAAAAAGGCACGTGCCGACCGGCGGCGTACAAAGCCCGATACACAGGTTCATAATGATAATAATCCCGAAATGCAGCGGGTGTATGCCGAGCTTTTCGACAATAGGCAGAAATATCGGCGTAAAGATAAGGATAGCCGGCGTCATGTCCATAAATGTTCCTACAATCAGCAGCAGGGCGTTAATCATAAGAAGAAGAAGCACTTTATTGTTCGTAGTACTCAACAATGCCGCACTTATATCCTGGGGGACATTTTCCGAAGCAAGGACCCATGCCATCGCCATACTCGTTCCTATCAGCAGAAAAACGACGGAAGTTGTAATCCCGCACTGCAAAAGTATTTTCGGCAGGTCTTTAACCTTCACCTCCCGGTATATGACCACAGCTAAGATAAATGCATACAGCACAGCAATTGCCGAGGCCTCGGTCGGTGTGAACCAGCCCATAAGTATTCCGCCGATTACGATAACGACCATGAGAAGCGGAGGTATGGCCTTGAAGAACCTTACTATACCCTCCTTGACGGCAACTTTTTCACCCTTACCGTAATTGTGAATGATTGATATGACCCAACTGACAAAAATCAGTGACAGGCCCATCAAAAATCCCGGCAGGAAGCCGGCCATGAATATCGCAGCAATCGAAACAATCCCGCCTGTCGCTAATGAATAAACAATCATGACGTTACTCGGCGGAATTAAAAGTCCTGTCGTCGCCGCTGTTATGGTCACAGAGGCATTAAATTCCCGGTTGTAGCCCATCTTATTCATAATCGGGACCATAAAACCGCCGACCCCGGAGACCGCAGCAGTAGCCGAGCCGCTAATAGCACCGAACAACATACAGGTCAGCACATTAACGAAGGCCAGCCCGCCGCGGAACCGGCCGACGAGTACGTTGGCAAAATCAATCAGCCGTCGCGCTATGCCGCCATGACCCATTAACACGCCTGACAGGATAAAAAATGGTATCGCAAGCAATGCAAAACTGTCGATTCCCGTAGCTACCTTATGTGCCACTGCCACGAATGCGGGCAAATCTCCCATAGCCAGAAATGCAAGCACTGTCGAGATACCCATGCAGAAAGCGACCGGCACGTTCAAAAGCAGCAGTATGACGAAACTCACGACCAGAACTAATACAGGCAATTCCACGTTAATATCCTTTCACAGTCCCTTTATTCCATCGGCTCTTTTTAATCGATTCCCTCTTCCACGTGCGACGTCGTCGGCTCAATCACAATTTTGCCTTTGACCAGCTCGGCCAATCTTTCGCAAAGGCCGATTATCGAATACAGCACGAGAAAGAACCCGCTGATGGGTACCGCCAAATAGACGTAACCGACCTTGACGTTAATGGCAGGCGATATCTGTTCGAGCCTCAGCGTATCTACCACCAGCTCGACTCCTCCGAGAATCATCACGGTAAAACTGAACAACGCTACGCATAGAAAAGCGAAAACCTCGGTAAACACCCTTATTCTCGCCGGCAGTTTGCCGACAAAATAGTCGATACCAAGGTGTGCACCACGGCCGAGGGCTACCGCCGCTCCCAGCAGTGAGACCCAGATAAGCATAAATACCGCCAGCTCTTCCGTCCACGTGCTCGGATTCTTTAGAATAAAGCGGGTGAATACCTGCCACAGTACGTCAATCACCAGCACCACAACGACTACCATAACCAGCAGTTCCAGTGAACGATCCAATATCTTTTTTATCGTTTTGAACACGGTTACTTTACCTCCTGAATTTGCTTAATAAGCTCGCCTATTTCTGTGCCCTCGAATTCTTCCCAGAGACTTTTAACAGATTCCCTGAAGGGTTCTTTGTCCGGATAGCTGACATTAACGCCGGCTTCGGCGACTGTTTTCATATCGCTTTCTTCGGCCTCGGTCCATATCTTTCGTTGATATTCGACTGATTCATCCACGGCCTCCTGGAGTATCTGCTGAAACTCCGGCGACAGGCTGTTCCATACATCCGTGCTGATTATCAGAATGTCTGGCAGTCTTGTGTGCTCATCGAGAGCGTAATAGTGACACACCTCGTAATGCCTGGATGTGCGGAACGACGGCGGATTGTTTTCCGCTGCGTCAACAACGCCCTGGTCCAGCGAGGTATAAAGCTCGCCCCAGGCAATCGGTGTCGGCGACCCTCCCATCGCATCGACCATCTTCATTGACATGATGCTTTTCATAACGCGGACTTTCAGGCCCGTCAAATCGGCGGGGCTATTGATTTGCTTTTTGGAATAAAAACTCCTAGCCCCGGCGTCATAATAGCATAATCCGCGCAGGCCCTTACTTTGACCTGCCAACAAAAGCTCTTTGCCTATAGGGCCATTCAAAACTATCCAGTAATGTTCGGAATCTCTGAAAAGATAAGGAATACCGAATATCTTCATTTTTGGCACGAATCCTTCCATCACAGCAGTCGCTGTCTTTGTAATCGCCATATAGCCAAGCTGCAGTGCCTCTATACATTCCTTCTCGGTGCCTAATTGTTCATTCGGGAAAATCTCCACCCTCATCCGCCCCTGCGATTTCTCCGCGACTTTTTGGGCCATATATACCATTCCCTTGTGCACCGGATGGGTTACATCGAGACTGTGGCCCAGTTTCAGCACTACTTTTACATCTGTGTCTGTATCCTGTTTTTTACAGCCGATACAAAATAATACGGCCAAACAAATAAATATTATGTTCGTATTGTTCATTACGTATTACCTTTATTTTTTACATAAGTTTTTCAATTAGTACACTTTTGTCGAATTCTGCCGGTGCACCGTTAATCATCACGTTTTCAAGGACAAGGGCCTCGACGTCACTGATTATATTTTCTTTTGCTGCATTATTAAAAATGCAGTTTTTAAGACTGACATTGGTTATCGGTGAACGCTCGTAACCTTTGAGATACAGAGCGTGTTTGCTTTTCTGGCTGACGACGTTCTCTAAATTTACATTCCGAACGGACGGTGTAAAGTTCCCACTATCACCTTCTTCATAGTAGAAATTAATTTTCAGCACGGCCTCGCGAACTTCGCCGATGGTTACATTCCTGACGTACACATTTTCCACGAAACCGCCGCGGACGGAATTGGTCTTGATTCTTATCGCCCGTTCGAGATTCGGGCTGTCCATCGTACAGTTCTCTGCGAAAATGTTTCGTGATCCGCCGGTCATCTCACTGCCGATAACCACACCGCCGTGACCGTCTTTCATCAGGCAGTTGCGGACAATTATATTTTCACTCGGTCTGTTGAGACGCCTGCCGTCATTATTCCTGCCGGCTTTTATGGCGATACAATCGTCTCCGGTATCGAAATAGCAGCCCTGGATAAGAACATCCTTACAGGATTCGGGATTACAGCCGTCATTGTTAGGGCCGTAACCGATAATTTTCACATCCTTAACGGTAATGTTCTGCGACAATACCGGGTGAATATGCCAGAACGGGCCGTCCCTGATTGTAATTCCTTCTATAAGGATATTTTTGCATTTGTACGGCTCAATCATATTTGGCCTTAACAGCTTGCCGCCGAATTGTCTCTGCTCGACGGGTACGCCTTGTGCACCCTGCTCAAATAGTGTGTTTCGGTCGGGCTCCTGTGTTTTTTTCCATCGCCACCAGTTATCATCGCTGCTCTGGCCGTCCAGGGTGCCTTTACCTGTTATAGCTATATTCTCCTGTTCGTAGGCATAGACCAGCGGTGAATAATTCATACACTCCACGCCTTCCCACCGTGTATAAACCGCCGGAAGATACATATCAGGGTCCGTCGAAAACCTAATCACGGCCCCATCGAGAAGATGCAGGTTGACATTGCTCCTAAGATGAATCGCACCGCTGAAAAATTCACCGGCAGGGACAACCACTCGTCCTCCGCCTGATTCATTAGCTGCCGTTATTGCTTTTTTGAAGGCCTCGGTACAGTCTGTTGTTCCATCTGTGACTGCGCCGAAATCGGTGACATTGAAATCCTTATCCGGGAACTGTGGGGTTTTAATCCTGGTTAAAATTTCATCAACTTGTTCCCATCCGGCGTTTGCCGTCCTGAGAGGTACTATTACCAGGGCAAGACAGGCAATTATGCTGATTGTAATCCTTTGTTTTACCATGCACCCGTCGGATTTAACCGTTAAGCTGTGTTATTGTCTATTTTAGTGACCTTACTTTCAATCAAATTCTCATTTGCGAGTTCCGTAATCAGTAAATCCGATAGTTTGACGTCTTCAACAGACCTGACCACAAGGCCGTTCTTTTTGCTCATGGTGATACTGTATCCCCGCCCCAATACCGATTTGGGATTCAGGGCCGCCAGCCGGTTTGACTGGGCGGTAAGCTGCATTCGCAAATCGTTTATGCGAGTTTTTATCATTGTTTTTGCACGATTTTGCGCGTTGTTTAGCTCGACAATTTTTTTGGTCAAAAGTCGGTGCGGCTCTATACCGAGCACCTTCTCGAAAAACATATTCATCTTGGCCCTGATTTTCGCCAGCATGTCCTTGACCGAATCATTGAGTGTAAAGCTCAATTCATCAATTCTCTGTTGTCGCAGTTGCAGTACCCATCGCATTCTGTCCGACAGGTTCCCGGCGAAATAGTCCAGCTTTGCCGAAACTTCTTTGACATCCGGTACTGCTACAATACCTGCCTTGGTCGGCGTCGACGCCCGAACATCAGCTACGAGGTCAGCTATAGTAATATCAATCTCATGCCCGACCGCGCTGACCACAGGAATTTGCGAATCGAAGATAGAACGTGCCAATACTTCCTCGTTAAAGGCCCACAAATCCTCAAGCGAGCCTCCTCCGCGGCCTATTATCATCATATCGAATTTGAACTGCCGGTTGCGTCGATTAATATCTCGAATCGCCTTGGCAATCTGTCCGGCTGCGTGTTCACCCTGGACCGCAACAGGATACAAAGAAAGTTTCACACAAGGCCAACGGTTCCAGATGCTCTCTTTAATATCGTGTATTGCCGCGCCCGATTCGCTGGTAACGATACATATCCGTCTGGGGTAGGGCGGCAGGGGTTTTTTATGTTCTTCTTTGAATAATCCTTCCGCTTCGAGCCTTTTGACCATCTGTTCAAACGCAATCTGCAGTGCACCAACACCTGCCGGCTGCAATCGCTCGACAACAAACTGGTATCTGCCTTGCGGCGGGTAAACGTCAACAGAGCCTGTCGCCAGGACAGCCATGCCGCGCTGCGGTTCAAACTTGACCTTTACAAAACCGCTTCGCCACATCACACATGGCAGTACCGCGTCGTTGTCCTTGAGTGAGAAATAGCAGTGCCCGCTGCTGTGCCTTCGCCAGTCGCTGATTTCGCCTGTTACCGTCAGTCGAGACGGCAGGTTATCTTCCAGCACCCTTTTGATAAGGCCCGTTATCTGGCTAATCGTATAAATTTGCCTTTTTTGACTTGCCATCAGCCAGATTATATGACCACAGGCAAATCAACGCAACTTTTTGCATAACCTGATACATGCACTTGACTTATAAAAGCGTATCGGGTATAATGACAGAATAAAGAGGGGTTGGGTTTTAAGGATGGGTGATGCAGGCATACCTTGAAACAATTGGCGTATTAGCCGTAGCAGTATTGGGATTAATGGCAGGCAAGACCTTTAGCGGCCTGAAACGTCCTTACTGGTTGGGCGGTTACTGTTTGTCCCTGGCGCTGACTACTTTATTGATTTTGCCTCGTTTTTATTATCCCGCACATTTTATGCCCTTGTTGAACACCCTCCTGGCCGGCCGAATCAGATTTATTATATTAGGTTTTGCGGTAACAATCGGCCTGGTTGCACCTATAGACCGCCTGCCTTATCGCCTTGAACAGATTCTTGTCTGCGTACTGATGTCTGTTGTAATCGGCTGGTTTACTGTAATGCCTTTTCTGGCCCCGGCATTACTACAGCCCAGCCTCGCATCATTGAAGACAAGGATTAACAGCCAGGGTATCTGTTTTCAGAGTACCGATTACACCTGCGGCCCCGCCGCGGCTGTTACTGCTCTGAACCAGTTCGGCATTAATGCTGACGAAGGACGTCTTGCCATACTCTCGCACTCAAGCCCGGTCATCGGAACTCTCCCGCAATGTCTCGCAGATGCACTTACACAACGGTATGCCGATAAAGGTCTGGATTGCTCGTTCCAATTGTTTGATTCAATCGACCAGCTCAGGGACGCCGACGTAACGCTCGTTGTTGTAAAGGACCATTTTCTTGCCGACCATTGCATCGCCGTTCTGGATGTTGGTGATGATAATGTCGTAGTAGCCGACCCCGTCCTTGGCAGGTGTGTCATTTCTCGAGAGAAATTCGCCCACAAGTGGCGTTTTTCCGGAATAGCTATTAAACGCCATCTAACAGAGCCGACCCTGAACCCAATTACTTCCGGTCCAAGTCATTCTTCTTCGATTTGACCTTTATATATCCGTGTCTGAAGCGCTCCCTGCCACGCCGTCCAGCTCGAATCGCTCAGCTCATTGTCGATAGCCTGTCTGACCTGTTTAATCTTTGAGTCCATATCGTCAATATAATTGACCATGAACGCTTCGGCGGTAGCCGGAAGCTTCGGCGAGCCAAACTCATACTGGCCGTGATGACTGAGCACAATATGGCCGAGCGAATCGAGAATACCCTTGTCAATCTGTGTACCCTTGGCGGCCAATATGTCGGCCTTTTTATAAATCATTAAAAGCCCTTTGCCGATATGGCCGATTAGCTGTCCCGAATCGGTGTACTCAAAAGCCATCTCATAAGACAGCTCTTCCGTCTTGCCGATATCGTGCAGAAACAGACCCGCTAAAACCAGGTCCGACTGCACTTCAGGGTAAAATGGCAGCACCGCCTGCGCCACTCGCAGAAGGTTGTGAGTATGTTCAATCAGACCACCAAGATAATTGTGATGCAGCTTGATTGCGGCAGGAGCCCTTTGGAACTTTGCCATCAAAAACTCGTCCGAGACAAACTCCTGCATAAGGGCCTTAAGCTGTGAATTCTTTATCGTGCCAAGTATTTGTTTGATTTGAGAAAAGAGTTTGTTAACGTCCTTGTCCGTCTGGGCAAGAAAATCATCAAGATTGATCTGGCTCGGCTCGACCACGCCGACGTTATTGACTACGATTTGCAGGTTATTCTGATATAACTCGCTTCGTCCGTTGATGTGTATGAATCCCGGCTTGGGCAGCAGTTTATACGTCTGCTCGCTCGCCTGCCACATCCTCCCATTTAGCCGGCCGGTCTTATCAGACAAATACATTGCTATATACAGGTCCCCTCTGGTCGTACTCCGCAGAATTGGCTCTTTGACCAGATAAACGTCGTCTATAGCCTGTCCCGGTTCAATCTCGTTGATGAATATATGTGCCATAACCGTCTCCGTATTAACTTATTGGGGTAACTATGAATAATATGGTTTTGCCGGCTGTTCTGCAAGCAACAAAAAACGTTCGATTTCTGAGCGGGCCTTGGAATTGCGTTACCGTCGGTTTATTACTGTATAGTTACTGCCAATACCGTGATATTGTCGGGTCCTCCGGCCTCGTTGGCTGCTGCCGTGAGTTCCTTGCATAGAGATTGCAGCTCGGTATGGTTTTTAATAATCTGCCTGATTTTTTTGTCCGGCACTACCGAAGTCAGCCCGTCGCTGCACAACAGCAGCCGGTCATCTTTCTTTACAGCAATACTGCGAACAAGCGGTTTTATCTCCGAGTCGATACCCACGCACTGAGTTATGACATGCTGCTGCGGATGGTTCTCGGTTTCCTCCGGTTCGATTTGCCCCTGTTCGAGAAGCTCGGCGACAAAGGTGTGGTCAACAGTTAGCTGCCGCAGCCGGTTCCTGCGAAAAAGATAGGCCCTGCTGTCACCGACGTTGGCAATATACAACCTGTCATTATGCCGAAGCGCCGTAACCAGCGTCGCGCCCATGTTACTGTGTCCGCCTCCGTTTGCGCCTTCCGTTCGGACCTTTTGATTTAGCTCCACGATGCTTTTATGAATAGCCTTGCGAATGGTCTTGCTGCTTTTGCTCTTTAACTTTCCGAGTTTCTCAATCAGAATCGAAGGCAGTTCTTCAACCACTATTTGTGATGCCCTTGCCCCCTCAGCGTGACCGCCCATCCCATCCGAAACAATAAAAAGCCCGTGTTCTTTGTCAACCTGGTATGCGTCTTCATTTTCTTCCCTGACCCTGCCTTTATCAGTTATGCAAGCCCAGCGCAGCGGCATATCGCTCGAAGAATGATTTGGTTCGTCATTTGCCATTGATGCGTCCGCAAACCTGCCGTCAAACGAGTTTCTCTCTGCACCACGGGCAGTACTTCCAGTAATTTGTATCGATGCTCCCCCGGCATTTGCTGCATTTTTCCGGCATCAGCGGCACCGGCCAGGGCCTGTGGACCTTTCGCCGGCACCACGGACAGTACCGCATAAATCGCATCAGCCTGCCGCCGCAATACCTGCATTTGCCGTGATAGCGAACTCCTTTTGTTTTGCTCTTGCTCGGCGATTTGAAGCCCGGCCCGTAGCACCACGGACAGTATCGCCACTCCGGCAAAATCCCCTTATGGCAGTCCGGGCAGATGCGTTTATATGCACTTCGGCGGTCGAAGCGGTTCTTAGTACTGCCGCACCACGGGCAAATCCACATACTCTCGGCAATAGGCTCGCCGCACTGAACGCAGTCAAAACTCGACCCAAGAATCCTGCCGTATTTTTTGAGATACGTCTGCCGCCGGGCATTTTGCCAGTCGATTTTTTTTTCACGGTCTTTGGAATGTTTAGCAGGCTTCAGTCTCTCCGGTGTTGCCGCAAGCATCGCATCGAGCATTTGGCCCGCGTCGGCGAATCGCTTCTCAGGGTCAACTTCTAAGGCCTTTTTCATAAATTTCACGAATTCCGCGCTGGTTCTTTCTCGCAGTCTCTTACAGCCCCTCGGAGGCCAGCGGAACGGCCAGCGTGGCAGATAGCCGGTTATATATTCATAAAGTATCAGCCCGACCGCGAAGCAGTCGCTGCGGAAGGTGGGCCTGCCGTATGCCTGCTCCGGTGCGATATAGCCGGGCGTGCCGTAAACGTCGCTGGTTACCATTCGCCCCTTGACCTGCATACTGATTCCGAAATCGCCGAGTGCCGCCCGGCCGTCCGGTAAAAAGAAGATGTTGCCGGGTGTAACGTCACAATGCACCAATTTTTTGCGATGTGCGTACGCCAGCCCGTCAAGAACCTGTGAAATGACGGATATTATCCGCCGGACGCTCATCGGACGGCTTCGGTCTTCGAGCGTACCCGCCGAAAGCTCCGTTGCCAGAACAACGTGGCCGTTAATAATATCTGCGTTCTTAACGGGCATAATGTGCTCATGTCGCAGGCTGCTGACCAGCCGGATTTCCTTGAGCATCGCCTTGTTATCGCGTTTGCCGCTCATCTCGAGAAGCGGAACCTTCAGGGCGACCCATATCCCCTCTACACTGTCGCGGGCCTTCCATACCTCGCTGCTGCCGCCTTTGCCCAGGGCCGCTGACAGCCTATATTTGCGAAGTCTTACGCCACGCGTCAGCTTTCTTCCTTTGCTGGTTCCTTTTGTCGCTCTCATTGCCGTTCCAGTCCTTACCAATTCCAATGTCAGCATACCAAACCGCTATAATCAGTTAATTATAAGACCACCGCCGGTTTATTCAACGTCATGATGACCACAATATAATTTTTGAGGTATTTTTTGACTGATTCAATGCTTGAAAATAGCCGAAAAACTTTGCTAAAAATTGTTATTTTTAGCCAAAATATTTTCATTGTAATTCGTCTGTTGACGTATATAATTTGCGGGCTATTTTCCCCGTATTTAAGCTGGCCCAAAGAGATTATGGCAAAGAAAAGGAAAAAAACGACGAAAAAGACGCACTTTAAGGCTGCGGATTTAAAGAAATTCGAGCGTCTTCTGCTGCAAAAACGCGCAGAAATACTCGGTGATGTCAACCATATGAAAGAGGAGACCCTGAAAAAAGAACGCAGCGACCTTTCAAATGTGCCGTTCCACATGGCCGACGCCGGCAGTGACAACTATGAGCTGGAAAACACGCTCGGCCTAATGGACGAGGAAGTCAAGCTCCTCGTTGAGATTGACGCCGCCATGGTCCGTATAGAAAATAAAACTTACGGCATCTGTGAAGGAAGCGGCAAGCCTATTCCCAAGACCCGGCTTGAAGCCATTCCGTGGGCACGCTACTGTGTCGAGTATAAACAGCTGCTCGAAAAAGGCTTGGTCGAGGCCCCCGACGTCGACGATACCTATAGAAAAAACTACGATGAGGATAAGCCGGAACGTGAAGACGACGAAAAGACCGAAGAAGATGATTCTGAAGAAGATGAGATTGAAGAGGTCATGGAGCAGCTCGACGAGCAGATATCTATGATGGGGGACGACGAAGGCGACGACGAAGAACGCGACAAGCCCTAAGCCATTGCCTGAGCCTTTCTTAACCACAGCCTCTTTATTCTTGAAAACACTACCCTCTTCGACTATAACGTTCCCTTAATCAGCGACTTCGCAATAAGCGATACGTACTACGAGGTCAAATATGCGATATAGCAGAATGCTCATACCGACCGTCAAAGAAGTACCCGCCGACGCCGAAATTCCCAGCCATCAGCTTATGGTCCGTTCAGGTCTGATGAGAAAACTCGCCAGCGGAACATACACGTATCTGCCGCTTGGCTTTCGATGCCTGCAAAAGGTCATAAATATCGTCCGTGAAGAAATGAACAAATCCGGCGCCCAGGAAATTCTTATGCCCGCCGTACAGCCTATCGAGCTTTGGCAGCAGACCGGAAGAGACGTCGATTACGGCGAAACCATGGCTAAATTCAAGGACCGTCACAACCGCCTGAACGTCCTTGCTCCTACAGCCGAAGAGGTCGTAACAAGCGTTGCCGCCAATGAGATAAGCTCGTACAAGCAGCTTCCCTTCAATATATATCAGATAAGTTTCAAGTTCCGCGATGAGTTCCGCCCGCGCTTCGGCGTCCTGCGAAGCCGTGAATTTATAATGAAAGACGCCTATAGCTTCCACGTCGACGATAAGTCACTCGACGAAGAATACTGGAATATGTATAAAACATACGAGCGTATCTTCAAGCGTTGCGGCCTCGAATACGTAATCGTCGAAGCCGAGTCAGGCGAGATGGGCGGCTCCGGCTCGCACCAGTTCACCGTCCCCTGCGAATCCGGCGAAGATATTATTGTTTACATCGAGGACGGTTCATACGCAGCCAACATCGAAAAGGCCGCCGTTGACCCACTGCCTAAACAAACTGCTAAAGCTGACGTTCCTAAACCGCAGGATGTCCACACTCCCAACGTCGGTTCCATCGAAGCCGTCTGCGCGTTTCTCAAAACCAAACCAGCAGATATGATAAAAACTCTTATTTACAACACCGACAAAGGCCCAATAGCAGCGCTCGTTCACGGCGACCACGACCTTAATCCTGAAAAACTTACGCAGGTACTGGGCGGAGCAAAAAATGAGCTGGCTGATGAAACAACCATCAAAGAAGTCACTGGCGCTAATGTTGGCTTTGCAGGCCCTGTCGGTCTCGCTGAAAAAGTCAATAAAATAATTATCGATCACGCCGTTGCCGCTATGGCCGTTGGCGTCACCGGCGCGAACAAAACCGATTACCATACCAAGAATGTCGTCCCCGGCAGGGATTTCCCCCTCGAAGGTGATAATATAATCGTTGCCGACATCCGAAACGCCGTCGAGGGCGATACATATAAAGGAAAGAAACTCCTTTTCAAAAGGGGTATCGAGGTAGGCCAAGTCTTCAAATTAGGCAGAAAATACTGCTCGAAGCTCAACTGCAAATTCTTAGATGAAAACGGCAAAGAGCAAATCTGCACAATGGGCTGTTATGGTATCGGCATAAATCGCATTGTCGCCTCAGCCATCGAGACCGGCTACGACGAAAACGGTATTATTTGGCCCATAAGCATCTCGCCTTTCGAGGTATTGGTCACCAGCGTAAATCAGGACGACGAAAAAGTCGCATCGGTCGCTGGAGATATCTACAGCGCACTGAAACTCAAAGGCGTTGATGTACTCTTGGATGACAGGGACCTTCGCGGCGGTGTAAAGTTCAAGGATGCGGACCTGCTCGGTATCCCCGTAAGAATCACCGTAGGCAAAAAGAGCGTCTCCGAAGGTAACATCGAAATTAAGCTGCGAACAGAATCCGAAAGAATTACCGTCCCGATTAACGCCGCCGTTCAGAAAACCATCGAGATCGTCGAAGACCTGAAACAAAAACTGACATTGTAAGATATCATTTCTGCGAAAGCAGGAAACCAAAGTCGTTTTAATTATGGCCAGGTTCCGCGGATGATTTGGCGAAAAAGAAAAAAATGCGAGAAAGCTGTTAGTCACCTTGTCCAAAAGTACCGCTCCAGTCATGATCAAAACCTAAGGTATAAAATCTCAGGAGTTGACCAAGAGCATATCTTAAAAGGATTACCAACTTCAACTGTTGTTGTAAATGAAAAGCTTGCTGTTATGTATGATCATATTGACAGACTTGTTGATTTTATATTCAAATCACTTCAGAAAGATTTTCCCGGACTTCCTTTGAGAGCCTGCAGTGAATTCCTTATAAGTACAGTGGAAGTCGAATATAAAAAGCTGCCCATTGCAGCTAAAATTTGGCTGATGCAGGCATGTCTGGCTCAACCACAGGCGATTGAGCAGTATAGAAAAGCCATTCTTGAGCGGCTGGAGCAAACAAAAAAGGACATAGAGAGCCGCTGTTAACTCTTTAGAGAGCAAAAACTTCAGAGCAAATGGTGGCATAAACCAATGAATCAATGGTTGGTTGAGACTGTTATTGCATTCAGGTCAAGGTGATTGTAAAGACACCTGAAATTCGTGATAGTGAGAAGGACTTGGTGATATCAGGAAATGAAGTGACCTTTGAAAGAGGTGAGCAGAATCTCTTTTATATACTCTGTCCTTCGATTCATCAGAGATTATGTCAGATAATGAGGCCATTTTAATGTGGCAACTTAATGAACCCAAACCTGCCAAGCTCATCGTCGGCATTCTTGCCGCAAATGATAATGCACTAACCAGGGCGGCAGGGGCCCTTGAAACCGAATTCGGCACCATAGACTTGAAAAGTGACACCTGGCCTTTCACCCAGACAGAATACTACAAAGAAGAAACAGGCCCGAATATCCTGCGGCAGTTCGTAGCTATTGACAAACTCATCGACCCCGGTCAACTTTCTGATATCAAGCACAGAGCCAACGAACTGGAAAAACAACTGGCAGGGCAGCTTGGTCTGGATTTGCCCCGGCCGGTCAATCTCGACCCCGGTATAATAGAACCTTCGAAACTTGTCCTTGCCACCACAAAAAACTTCTCGCATCGAATCTATATCGGTAATAAAATGTATGCCGAAGTGACTCTTATATATGATAAAGGCTGCTGGAAACACTTTGACTATACGTACCCGGATTACAGACTGAAAAATTACCATGACTTTTTCTCGAAAGTAAGAGACCGCTTAGTCGGGCAATTGCGAGAACAATGTTAAAAACTCTTGCTGCCATCCTGTTGATTTTCTCTTTCGTAACTTCTGCGGTTTTAACTGCGATAATAAAACGTCTGGCCATGCGGTTCGATTTTGTCTCAAGGCCGTCCAGTGACCGCTATAACCGCTCTGTTATCCCCTTAGGGGGCGGTATCGCTGTCTTTACAACTATCACCGCTGCACTTATCACCGTCATCTTAATGGTCCGCTTTGCAGTTGCTCCGGGGTATCTTGACGAGCTCCTCGGTAATTCGATAACAATCCACACCGCCGGCTTCATCGATAAGATCTCGCACCTTACAATTGTTATCCTCTGCATCGCCGCTTTATTTGCCCTTGGCCTGTGGGACGACAGAAAGCATCTCGGCCCGTATATAAAACTGCTTGTTCAGTTTATCGTCGCCTTTGTTGCAGCCGTAGCCGCTGACGTTCGCGTAGAACTTTTTATAGAAAGTAAAATCATCACCTCGCTCCTCTCTGCTTTTTGGATTGTGCTTATTATCAACGCGTTTAACTTTCTCGATAACATGGACGGTGCATCGGCCGGAATTGCCGTCATAGCCGCCGCGATTCTCTTCGTCGCCGCGGCCACAGGCGGTCAGGTCTTTGTCGGCGCTATGGCCGTACTTTTTATCGGGACATTACTCGGCTTTCTCGTTTTCAATTTTCCCCCCGCTGAAATCTTTATGGGTGACTCCGGTTCACTGGTTGTCGGTTTTATAGTAGCGATGCTGACTCTTCGCACAACTTATTATCACGAGGCCGCAAGTGGTAACTGGTATCCTGTCCTTATGCCGCTGATTGTTATGGCTGTTCCGCTCTATGATTTTATCAGCGTAACGCTGCTTCGCCTGTTCCAGGGCAAAAGCCCGTTCGTCGGCGACACACAGCACTTCTCTCACAGGTTAAGACGTCGAGGCCTGACTGAAACACAGACCGTATTAACTCTTTATCTGGCAACGCTGCTTACCGGCCTGAGTGCCACCTTCCTTTATCAGGTCAACCTCGCGGGGGCTGTACTTATTTCCATCCAGACGGTTATGATTCTTGCCATCATCGCCATCCTCGAACAATCTGTGCCACAAAGTCCCGAAGACCCAAAGGACTTTTAATATGAAACATTTAGAAAAACCGAACAACGGAGAAGAACGTGTCGCCTCGCATATTGTTGATGCTGCATACAAGGTTCATAGAACGTTAGGACTTGGCCTGCTTGAAAACGTATATGAAAAATGCTTTTACCGTTAGCTAAACATGGGATTAAAAGAATTATCTTATAAATCTTAGGGACTTGGGGCCTTCGTGGCAAAAGAGCCGGCAAAAACCATAAAAGGGATTTTCAGTTATGTCCTGTTAACGGTGTTCCTTTGCGTTCTTGCGCTCAGGGCGACTAATGCAGAATCAATTAATATGCCGCTGCTAACATCCTGGACCAACATCGGCGACGAATTAGCCAGCCTTATCTTCACCGCCGTACTTCTGGGCTGTGTTCTTCTGTGGTTAATACGCCTGTGTTTTCGAAAAACATTTGTCTATTCCTTCACCGCTCTGGAGCTGCCGGCGATTGTTTTTTTTATCGCCGGTCTTATCGGTGTGATAATCGCTTCAAACAAACGCGCCGCCGTTAATGATTTTATCACTATGGTCGTACCTGTTTTTGCAGCGATAGTGCTCGTCCAGCTCCTCGACTCTGATTTCAAAATCCGAATTGTTCTGGCAGTCATCGTCGCTCTTGCTTGTGCTTCGGCTTTTCGTTCTGTGAACCAGTTTTTTTCAGAGACTCAATTGATAGTTGACCAGTACGAAGCCAATCCGGAAAGAATGCTGCAGGCTATGGGGCTGCTACCCGATTCACTTGAGGCATGGCTGTTCGAGCACCGAATTTACACAAAAGGTGTTACTGGCTTTTTCACGACTGGAAACTCGGTAGCCTCGTTTTCTATCCTGGCGGCCTTTGCCGGCGTAGCCTTGTTTTTTGAACAGCTTAAAGGTCTGTTCAAAGACAAAGGTAAGTGGCAACCCGTTGTAATGACCGCCGTCGCTCTTGCCGTAGTTTTATTAAACTTCCTTTTAGTACGCAGCAAAGGCGGAACCATCGGATTTGCCCTTGCCCTGTTACTGTTCATAATGCTCCTATGCTTCGGCTCATTTATCAGGAAACACAGAAAGTACATACTTATTATTGTGCTTTTGGTAGTTATTGCTTCTATTGCCGTTGTTGTAAATTATGGTCTTAGGCACGGACGTCTGCCCGGCGGCAATTCAATGCTCGTCCGCTGGCAGTACTGGACCGGCTCGGTACAAATGTACGCCGACCATCCAGTCACCGGCGTAGGTCCCGGCAACTTCAAATCATACTACCCGCATTACAAGGCGCCTGGAGCCCTTGAGACCGTAAGGGACCCGCACAACTTCATTCTTTCTATACTGACTCAATATGGCCCACTCGGCCTGGCTGCGTTTCTTGCGTTATTATTTATCCCGCTTTGGCGGGTTTTAAATCCTCGCATTGGATACAATTGGAAAATACAAAAAACATCTTCTTCCGGTCGTGCTTTACCACTAACCTTCGCTGCTGTTATTGTTGTAATATTGCTTATTGTTCGGCCGGTTCTCAATCCCATTCAAACTAAGGGCGAACCATTTGCGGGGATTGCTTATGCGGCCGCTGCATTGTACGTCATGCCGGTCATTGTTTTTCTACTCAGTTTCGCCCTGGCATGGTCGTATAGTCATCGCAGCAACCGGCCCCTTACGGAAATTACCGTCAAGGCCCTTTTCTGCGCCTGCATAGGAGTTTATATCCACAATCTCATTGACTTTGCTATCTTCGAGCCCGGTGTATATACAACGCTCTGGGTGACAATCGCCTGCCTTATTGCGATGAATCGATTAAAACAAGACCGGCAGAAAACTCTATATGTGCTTTCATCACCCGTCAGAATAATTGCACTTATTATTATGGCCGTTGTAGCCTGGGCATTCGGCAATTATTGTCTTATTCCGGTCGGAAAGAGCACGTCTTTGCTTTACCGCGCCCGCGAAGCGTACGACAGGGGCCTGCTCGACCGGACCCAGGTATTGTTCAAAGAAGCCGCTGAAGAAGACACCCTCAATCCTCAACCGCAGCTCGGCAGCGCAACGCTTTACCTGCAGTACATCGATTTCTACGGCCCTAAACAAAAGCAAATTCTTGCTCTTGCCGAAAAGTCATTACTTGCCGCCGCCGACCGCGACCCGGCGGATTACAGGCCCCATGAAAAGTTGACCGTTGTCTACAAACTGCTCGCGGACAATTCCACAGACGATACTAAAACCACGTACCTTCAAAAGTCCTTCGACTCTGCCTTGCGAGCAATCGAATTGTATCCCGGCCTGGGCAGACTCAGAATCGACCTTGCCGAGGCTGCCGAAGCCGTCGGTAAAATTGATATCGCGCTGTCAAATTACAAAAAAGCCGTCGAAATCGAAGACGCCTTCCGTGCGCAATTCAGGACAATGTATCCCGACCGTGATATCTTCAGCCGGCTTGGAAAAGAAAAATACGACTATGCGAAGCAGCGAATAACCGCTTTACAAGAATGATTGCACCTTCTTTTTACCGCTCGTTTCATTCACTCGGCCGCTCTTGACACGGGCCGTTATCTTCGGGACAATCCGTATATGGCTCAGCGAGGGCAGAATCTGTTTGAATTTGAGCAAAGTAACCTTAAAGCCGAAGGTGGTCACGCAATCAGGGTCGCATTCGAATCGTCTGCCGATACCGAGTTTACATACCTCATACCGGACCAGCTTTGGCCCATCGAAGAAGGACAGCGTGTAGAAGCACCCTTCGGCAAAAAGAACAAACACCAGGTTGGTTTTTGCGTTGAGACTTGTACGGGTGACATAAGAAAACAAATCTCCGGAAGATTCAGGCTCAAGACGATAGCAAAGGTAATCGACCACCGGCCGTTATTGAACGGTCAGCTTATGGAGCTGGCCCGCTGGATAAGTGATTATTATGTCTGCCCGCTCGGCCAGGTGCTCGCCGCGATGGTGCCGTCCGCCGTCAAAAAGGGGACCGGTATAAAAAAACAAAAGCTGGTTTACCTCACCTCTAAAGATGCCGGTCTTACCGAATCGGTCCGAAGCGCCAAACAAAAACAAATTATCCGGTTGCTGCAGAAAAGACATGCTTTTGATTCGGACAGCGCCATCGAGCAGCAGGTCGTTCTCGATGAGGTCGGTTGTAAGATAACGCCCGTCCAGAGACTCACCCAGGCGGGTATACTCAGGACGACTGAAAAAGCTGTACTGGTTTCATTGCCAGTTATTCCCGAAGGCTTGTCACTGAAAAGCGAATCGGTACGCCTGAATGATGACCAGCAGAAAGCGTTGGAACACTTTAACCGGTGTGTGGACAGTGGCGAGTTTGGAGTGACATTACTGCACGGCGTAACGGACAGCGGCAAGACGGAGATTTACATCCGCTCTATCGAGCATGTCCTGCAGCAGGGCAAGAAAGCTATCGTCCTGCTGCCTGAAATCGCCCTGACCGCGCAGACGGTCCAGCGATTCAGCGACCGATTCGAGGCCGTGGCGGTTATGCACTCGCAGCTTTCCGGCGCTCAGCGCAACGCGCAGTGGCAAAGTATCAAATCGGGGACAGCCAAAGTTGTTGTCGGTGCGCGGTCAGCTGTCTTTGCGCCGCTCGATAATCTCGGTCTTATAGTCGTCGATGAGGAGCACGAGCCGAGTTACAAGCAGGACACGGCCCCACGCTATCACGGCAGGGACGTGGCGATAAAACGTGCGCAGATTGCCGGCGCGCATTGTATTTTAGGAAGTGCTACCCCGTGTCTGGAGAGCCTGTTCAACTGCCGGCATAAAAAGTTTTACCATCTCGTACGTCTGCCGAAGCGGGTCAATAATCTGCCCTTGCCTGAAATGAAACTAGTTGACCTTCGCAGCATACATCAGACAACAAAACCGCTGACCCTCGTCTCGGAGCCTCTGCTTGAACACCTCAAAGCCGCGCTCGGCCGGTCTGAACAAGCGATGCTGCTGCTGAACCGCCGCGGATACAGCAACTTCGTATATTGTCCCGCATGCAGATATATGCTCCACTGTCGCAATTGTGACGTCACGCTCACTTTTCATAAATCAAAAATGCCCTCTTCACCGATGCGAGGTTTCGGCGGCAAGCTGATGGATTACGGTTATGCCCTGTGCCATTATTGCGGTTCACAGACGCTCGTCCCCGAAAAGTGTCCTCTGTGCGGCAAGGGCTTGGCGATGATAGGTTACGGCTCACAGCGGCTGGAAGAAGAGCTTAACAGAAAACTGCCCTCGGCACGGATTGCGCGCATGGATTCGGACTCTATGTCAGGCCGTGATTATTACCGTCTGCTGAAGGACTTCAGCCGGGGACAAATCGATATTCTCGCCGGGACGCAAATGCTGGCCAAAGGGCTACATTTCCCGAATGTCACTGTAATAGGAATCATCACCGCAGAGACAAGCTTGTACCTGCCGGATTTTCGCGCGAATGAACGGACGTTTCAGCTTATTGAGCAGGTCGCAGGCCGGACAGGTCGCAGCGAAAAGAAAGGTGTGGTTTATGTCCAGACATTTTTGCCTGACCAGCCTGCAATTCAATTCGCCATGAAGAACGACTTTGATGGTTTCGTCGCCGAAGAGCTAAAGCATCGAAAAAAATGCAGCCTGCCGCCGTATTGGCGAATGGCCAATATAGTAATGAGACATGGTCAATACGAAAAGCTCGAACAAGCTGCTAAGAATATGCGTCAGAGAATTGACGAGCTGGTCAGTGCTTATAACCTCGAGGCGCTCGTGCGCGGCCCGATACCGCCGGTCATCAGCAGAATTCAGAGATTTCACCGGCTGCAGATTATTGTCCAGGCTCCGCAGGCGGCAATTATACAGAAATTGTTTGCGTACCTGCGGGCCGGCAAACCGGTTCGCCCGGCTGTTCAGGTCGCTATTGATATCGACCCGGTTAATTTATTGTAGCTTGCAATCAAGCCGGATGTTCGATAAACTAATTGAGTCCGGGGAGTAGCTCAGCTTGGCTAGAGCGCTGCGTTCGGGACGCAGAGGTCGCAGGTTCAAATCCTGTCTCCCCGACTGGATTCTAAAAGCCGGTCACTACGGCCGGTTTTTTTCGTTCAGCCGAAAGGCAGTGATGATTAAGTTAATATAATCCTGTAACCTCTCTTGGAACCGAAAACTCAAACAGCATCGCCATGGATTGTTGTCAGCGTATTACTCATCGTCGGGTTCACTGTAGGTTTAGCATACCGGCCTGCTTTATCGGCCCGAGCCCTTTGCTTTGACGACAACCAGTATCTTGTCGACAATCCCCTCGTAAAAGACCCCGGCTGGTCATCGGCTTGGCGGTTTCTCAGGGAAATATGGAAACCCACGACGGTTAGCGGTTACTATCAGCCGTTAACCATGATATCACTTATGGTAGACTATGCCTTTGCCGGGTCAGTGGATAATCTCACACCATTCCATGTCACCAGTCTTGTTCTGCACATCGCCAATACGCTGCTGGTTATTCTGCTGCTTTACTTGTTGTTCGGCAACATCTGGGTCGCCGCCGCGGTAGGCCTGATGTTCGGCCTTCACCCGATGACCGTCGAGACAATTGCCTGGGTCGGAGAAAGAAAAACGTTGCTTT